>JAEIGA010006671.1_pt1 | contig 17586 bp, 19 predicted proteins | sample 9270691 | NCBI WGS metagenome assembly JAEIGA01 (sample SAMN17057246, study PRJNA624740) | gut metagenome | biome: biome; isolation source: fecal sample | host: Bos grunniens | place: China: Xizang | collected 2019 | reverse complement strand
GTAGGAGCATTGATAATGGACACCTTCTCAGGAGCGGGACTTTCTGTAATGTATTCCATTTTCTATAACGGACTCTATATGATTCCCGAAATTATCATCACTGCAGTTTGTGCACCGTTTGTTTATAAGATTCTTAAAAAGAGTAATAATATGTAAAATAAATAGTTTTAGAGGAACGGCCGGTGTGGTCGTTCCTTGTTTTTTTAAAACTTTGTTTCAAATGTAGACTTTTTTGTTTATATGTGATATACTTTTTTCATATAACAAAAAAGGAAGGTAATATATTATGAAAAAGTTTTTAATCTGCCTTTTGGTATTTACATTCATTTTCTCATCCTTGTGCACACAAACTTTTGCAGAAAATGACATATCTGTGGTTGTTGACGGAAACAAGCTGGAGTTTGATGTAGCTCCTCTTATAAATGACGGAAGAACTCTTGTTCCTGTTCGTGCTATATTTGAGGCAATTGGTGCAACTGTTACCTGGGACGATTCCGCAAAAACGGTTTATTCCGAAATGGGTGACACAAAAATCAGTCTTAAAATAAACGACAATGTCCTTTCCAAAAACGGAGAAAGCATTACTCTCGATGTTCCTGCAAAGATTGTAAAGGACAGAACCATGGTTCCTGTAAGAGCTATAAGCGAAGCTTACGGTTGTTTTGTTTCGTGGAATGATGCACAAAAATCCGTAGCCGTTATTACCAATCCTGACAAGGTGGAAATTGCAAATATAAATGGCGAGAGCATTTCTGTTGCATATTTCAACTACTGTCTGTATCAGGTAGAGTCTTATGCGGCACAATCTTTCAACTGCTCGTTGGAGGATATAAAGAAAATGTGGGGAACAAGCCTTGATAACACTTCTTTTGGTGAGTATATGGTAGATATGGCAATTGACCATATAGCACTCTTAAAATCTGCTTCTCAGTATGCAGCTAAAAACAAGATTACTCTTGCTAGCGATGAAATGGACTATGTAGATGGAATTATAATTTCCATAGAAAATGAGCTTGGAAGTAAGGAAGCTTTTGCTCAGTATCTGGCAAAGTGCGGCTCTTCTTCTTCGGCAGCTTATGATTACTATCTTGAAAATGCATATCTTAACAAGCTCTATTCGGTGCTTGGCAAGGAAATTAAGGCTTCTGACAAGGAAATCAAGAAGTTCCTTGATGAAAAATATATAAGAGCAAAACATATTCTTTTTGCAACAACAGGACTCTCTGAAGAAGATGCATTGGCAAAGAAAAAACTTGCAGAAGATATTCTTAAAAAATTAAAATCAGGTTCAAACTTTGATAAGATGCTCCAGACATACGGCGAAGACCCCGGTATGACAGCCAATCCCGAGGGCTATCTCTTTACAAAAGGAGATATGGTACAGGAGTTTGAAAATGCCGCATTTAAACTGGAGGTTGGAAAACTCAGTGGCGTGGTTGAAACAGAATACGGATACCATATAATAAAAAGAGTTGCTCCAAATTATACTGCAGATGAGCTTAAAGCTGCAGAAAATATGCTTACCGAAGATAAGGTGAATTCCAAAGTTGTTGATATCAAAAATGCATCAGATATCTCACTTACACAGGCAATTATTGATTTGGTTGTTCCTGTAGGCGTTTGATAAATATAGGTATTGGGAGGATGTTTTGTATGAATTTTTCTATGAGAGGTCACGATTTTGTTGCTTCATCTGTAAGAGAAGTTTCAGAAAAATGTAAAGAATACGGCCTGTACGGAGTACAGTTTGTAATGCCGCAGACCATAAAGGATTTTAAGGTAGGACAGTTTTCGCCGTCTTACGCAGCAAGAATTAAAGATGAATTTGACAGAAATAATATAAAAATTCCTCTTCAGGGTTGCTACATAAATCCATCCTGCACAGACCCTGTAAGCCTTAAAGAGCAGATGGACAGATTTAAAGAACAGCTTCGTTATGTAAAATATACAGGTGCTTTTATGCTTGGCACAGAGACAGGTTATATAGGCGAGACCATTGACCCTGAAAAAAATGATTCAGAAGAAGCGTATCAGTATCTTTTAAGAAATTTAAAAGAGCTTGTATCTTATGCCGAAAAGCTCGGTGTTATGGTGGGTATTGAGGGAGTTTGGATGTTTGTAATCAACTCTCCAAAGAAAATGCGAAGACTTTTGGATGACCTTAACTCACCTAATGTTCTTATCATCTTTGACCCTGTAAATTTTCTTTGTGCGGCAAATTACAAGGATCAGGACAAAATTATAGACGAGATGTTTGAACTTCTTGGAAATGAAATTTCCGTACTTCATCTTAAAGATTTTATCATTGATGAAGAAGGGGTTCTTCGCTCAACACTTCCTACAGAGGGTCTTTTGAATACAAAGAAAATTTTAAGCTTTGTAAAACACAGAAAACCCGACCTTCCTGTTGTGCTTGAAGGAGTTGGCGAAAAAGATTTAAGAAAAGTAATGGAAAATGTAACAAAGGTTTATGAAAGCATAGAATAACAAAAGGTTTTAAGCCGATATTTCAATTTTTGAAATATCGGCTTTTTTGTTTTTTAAAGTAGTCACTTTTTGCCACAAAAACAGATAGAATTAAAAATGGAAACACAAATATCAATCAGAAAGGACAAAAAAATGAATGTATTTAAGAAAAAATCAAATGAAAAATATGTATATTCATCAGCCAGAATTACATCAGATGATGTAGAAAAAGCCACTGCGATTTTATCTGAGTATAAAGCGGGCAAGACAAATCTTGAAAGAAGAATTGTTGAAAATGAAAAATGGTGGAAAATGCAACATTGGGATCTTATAAGAAAAAAAGACTCTGATGATCCTGAACCTGCATCGGCGTGGCTTTTTAACTCTATAGCCAACAAACATGCCGACGCAATGGACAGTTTTCCCGAACCCGTGGTTCTTCCAAGGGAAAAAGGCGACTCAGATTGTGCCAGAGTTATTTCCTCCATTCTTCCGGTTGTTTTAGAGAGAAATGATTTTGAAAAGATCTATTCCGATGTCTGGTGGTATAAGCTTAAAACGGGTACAGGCTGTTACGGCGTATTCTGGAACAATAATCTCGAAAACGGCAGAGGAGATATAGATATAAAACAGATAGATATTCTTAATTTTTTCTGGGAAAGCGGAATAAAGGATATTCAAAAAAGCAGAAATATCTTTACTGTTGAACTTGTGGATAACGATGTTATTGTTTCAAATTACCCCGATTTAAAAGGAAAACTTTCAGGCAGCAACATTGATGTGGCTCAGTATCTGTATGACGATACGGTTGACACATCAAACAAAAGTGCGGTTGTAGACTGGTATTACAAAATAAGAGTGAATAACAGGGAGATTGTTCATTATTGCAAATTTGTAAATAACCATGTGCTCTATGCATCAGAAAACGACCCGTATTATGCCGACAGAGGCTTTTATGACCACGGATTATATCCGTTTGTCTTTGATACTCTCTATGTAGAAGAGGGCACACCCTGCGGTTTTGGTTACATAGACATTATGAAAGATGTTCAGCTTTATATTGACAAGCTCAATCAGATAATTATAAAAAACACCATGCAGGCAGGCAGACGAAGATTTTTTATATCTGACAACACGGGAATAAATGAAGAAGAGTTTGCAGACTGGTCAAGAGAATTTGTGCATGTTGCAGGGAATATAGACGACAGAAATTTAAGGGAAATAACAGTTTCTCAGCTTGATTCCGGTGTTGTAAGTTTGCTCAATCAAAAAATCAGTGAACTTAAAGAAATCAGCGGAAACAGAGATGTGTCCACAGGTTCGTCTGTAAACGGAGTTACTGCAGCCAGTGCCATTGCTGCACTTCAGGAGGCGGGAAGTAAGCTTTCAAGAGATATGATAACCGGCTCTTACAGAGCTTTTAAAACCATAAATTATCTCATTATTGAGCTTATGCGCCAGTTTTATGATGATTCCCGTTATTTCAGAATTCGCGGAAACGACGGAGAGTCAGATTTTGTAGAGTTTATGGGTGACGATGCCTTTTCAGGAAGACCTGTTTTTGATATAGAGGTTGTATCGCAGAAAAAATCTCCTTTTTCAAAAACCATTCAGAACGAAATGGCAAAAGAGCTTTATGCCGCAGGTCTTTTTGATCCCAAAAATGCGCAGCAGGCAATGATTTGTCTTGAAATGATGGATTTTGAGGGCAAAAACATTGTTATGGAAAAGGTTCGAAGAAATATAGAAGAGAATAGCAGAATTGAACAACTTCAGCAGGAAATGGCAAAAATGGCAGAACTTATTGAATATGCTTATGGCTCATCCAATAAAAGCACATCTTCAAACAGGGCTGCACAAAAAACAGACACTGCACAGGAAATTATGAAAAAAGCTTATAATAGCCAGCTTCTCGGCAAAGAAAGACTTGCGGGTGCAAAAGAGTCGCTTGTTAAATTTTAAGGAGGTGTTTTTTTATGACAAAAATAAAATATAAAATTGGTCAGCGAACAGAAGTTACCATGTCCGGACATGCCCTTGCAGAGCGCGAGGGCGGACACGATCTGTGCTGTGCCGCAGCTTCTATGCTTGCCTATACTCTTATGAAAGCTATTGATGATTTGCCTTTAAAGGATAAGGTTATATGCTTTGGCGATGGATTTGCGCATGTGAGTTTTTGTTCTAAAGGTAAAAAATCCGCTCAGGCACAATCTGCCCTTAAGGCAGTACTTGGCGGATTCAGACTGCTTAAAAGAGAATACCCCAACAACATTTGCATCATATCAGATGAGGAGGAAAAACAATGAGTAAATATATAATTAATCTTAAAAGCGGAGTAGATTGTGCCTCTCCGTATGTAAATAAATATAATGTCAATTTTGACACAATAAGATTTTGTATAGATGATAATAGCGATTTTTCTTCTTGTTCTTTTGCGGTGGTTGTTTCGGCATTTGACAATGTTTGTATGATATCAGAAGGCAGTGAAAAGCTTGTCCGCATTACAGAAGATGAAAAACTGTATCTCGACTGGACTGTCGGCACAGAGATAACAAGCTCCGATGGCGTGATTATATATCAGGTTGTTGCATACAAGCCAAATGATAAGGGCAGCGTTGATTCAATCTGGTATTCTCCCGAGGGCAGAATTTTTGTCGGTGACAGTATAGACGCAACCGACTATGAGGTATCACAGGTTGGTACTCAACCGGGCATACTTATGCAGATTTTATCAAACATAGCTTATTGCAAAGAGAAAACAGACTTAAACAGAGAGAGCATTGATTCAGCCTGTGAAATCATAACAAGTCATGGCGTTATGATTGAAGACAACGAAAAGAGAATAGAGAAAAATGAAAATGATATTAAAGGTATGGATTCTGATATTTCAAATATAACTGATATGGTATCACAACATGAAACACTCATTCAGGATAACAAGCACGATATAAATGGTGTGGATTCAAGAGTGTCTGAAATTTCTCTTCGTTTGTCAGTGGAAGAAGAACTGACTCAGAAAAACACACAGGAAATTGCAAATAATTCTCAAAAGTCAGATGAAAACGCAGAGAACATATCTCTTGTTGATTCTCAGGTAAATCTTATAAAACAAGATGTTGCGGGAATAGATAGCTCTGTAAGATTAATAAATAAAGATATAGAGAGCCTTCAATATGACATTGCCGTAGTTCAAAAAGATATGACAGATTGTCAGGAGGATATCGAAAAAAACAAAGAAGACATTGTAATATGCACGGAAAAAGAAGAAGACCTTGAGGAACAGCTGGCTCAGGTTCAATCGGTTTGCGAGGCGACAAATGATGCGGTAAATTCTCACATTTCTGATATCAGTAATCCTCATAGCGTTACTGCATCACAGGTGGGCCTCGGTAATGTAGACAATACATCCGATGCAGACAAGCCCTTGTCTAATGCAGTAAAAAATGAGTTCAAAAATGTGTCGGACAGAATTGACAGTCTGGGAGACAGCCTGTTTCATACTAAAGATGCCAAACTTGATTATCACAAAGAAAGAGATATAACTTTCCCGAATGTCGGATATATAATTGACAATACAGGTAATTTGATTAATAGAGGTGATATGAGGGTTTCTGATTATATAGATTTAAAAGATGTTGGCCGTATATATAAGTATGGACATTCCGCACTGCTTCCTATTTATCCATATTGCTTTTATGATGAAAACTATAATCTTGTAAAATATTTTCCAAAACATACTCCTGAGCAGTTTCAGACAATCAATGGACATACCACATCTATAGAATATCCGATATTGGAAGGAGCAAGATACATTCGCATTACCCATGAATCCGTCGCAACATCTCTTAGATATAAGATTGTTCCTAATACAACAACATATAAAATAGACGGAGCTTTTTGTGATAAGTTTTCTCAGTTCTTGTTTCATACTCAGGATTCTATAGTAAATTTAGGGGATTCAATATTCGGAAACAACAACTCTATTACCAGTATTTCAAATCTTATTGCCTATAATATGGGAAACACAGTATATAACTGTGCATTTGGCGGCACCAGAATGTGTGCAAGAGGAAGTACCGATACAGGGTATGATAAATTCGACTTTTCAACCTTGATAAATTCCATTGTTTCAGGTGATTTTTCCGAGCAGGAAAATGCTATTAATTCATATAGTCTTCCTTCGCTTTATCGTGACAGACTTAATACTTTAAAGGCAGTTGATTTTAACAAGGTTAAAATTGTAACTCTTAATCATGGTACAAACGACTATACAAGCAGCATAACTCCATCTTCATTTAAAGAAAAATACAAAGAAACTGTAGGAAAACTTCAAACTGCATTTCCTAATATAAATGTTGTGCTCATTACTCCCACGTGGAGATGTTGGCTAAATAATGACGGCTCGTTCAAAGAAGACGGCACCACCAGATTGTATGGGAACTATACACTGTATGACTATGTAGATGCTGTAAAAGATGTGTCAAAAGAAATGAATGTTTCTTTCATTAATTTATACGACATAGGAATTAACAAATTCAACTGGTCAAAATACTTTTCCTCATCTGACACAACCCATCAGAATGAAAATGGCAGAAAGAAAATTGCAGACATTATTTCAAGGGCACTTATTCTTACGGCATAAGGAGGGAGTATGTATGATAAAAAAATACAGTCTTAAAAAAGACGGAAAAACTTCTCTTTCAAAAAATTTTCTTGTTTCGGAATTTTCCTGCAAAGATGGTTCGGATGTGATATACATAGACACAAAGCTAATCGAAATTCTTCAAAAAATAAGAAACCATTTCAAAAGCTCCGTAACCATAAATTCTGCCTACAGAACTCCGTCTTATAATACAAAGGTGGGCGGTGTTGCAGGAAGTCAGCATACAAAGGGAACTGCCGCAGACATTGTTGTAAAAGGAGTTTTGCCAAAGGATGTTGCAGCGTATATTGAATCAATTATGGGAAATTTCGGTGGTATAGGGCTTTACGGAAACTTTGTTCATGTAGATACCAGAAATTCACGGGCCAGATGGGAGAATTACGGAACAGAAAAATCAGTAAAAGGCTTTTATAAAGAAAAAAATTCTTGTGTTAAAACACCTGCTGATGCAATCTCTGTTTTGTGCAGAAAAGGGATAATAAATTCTCCTGATATCTGGTACAACGGATTATGGAACGACACGCACATAAGGCAGCTTCTTGTAAAGATAGCCAATTATATATTGTAGGAGGTGATAAAATTGGTATGCGAACACATGAATGATTTGTGCAAGGAACAGTTTAGACAAATTCACAATCGCCTGGACGATGGCGATAAGATTTTAAATAATCACACGGCAGACATTGCCACTACAAAGGCAAATGTAAATAATCTTATAAAATCCATGCATGGACTCACAAAAGCTCTCTGGGGAGTGTGCGGCACAATGCTTGCATCTCTTTTGAGCTTTCTGTTCTGGTATATTCAGCATATATAAAAATGAAAAAAGGAGTGGTATATATGATAAAAAAATTTTTAAGCAGAAAATTTGTTCTGTCTCTTTTGTCAGTAATCTGCGGAATTTTGGGAATGACAAATCTTCCTGAGGACATAATTCTTCAGATTGGCAATATGCTTTTGGTGGTGGTTCCGTCAATTGTATATGTCATAACTGAGGGCAGAATAGATAGAATTTCTCTTCAAAATGATATAAAAAATCTTTTGGAAACAGTAGAATTCAAGAAATAAAAAGAGGGCATCTGCCCTCTTTTTGTTCTTGTTAACAAACTGTAAAATTGCATTTAATGTGTTGAAAAAAACGTAAATTTAATTTATAATAAAAATATAAGCAAATACTTTTACAGGAGTATAGATATGGAAAAAGAATTGCAGTTTTCTTTAGGCGATTTTAATGATGCCATTAAAAATTCTGAAAACATAAAAAAACAATTCCGTGATTTTGAACATCTTATGATGATGTATAACTGTGCCATAAAGGAGGTTCTTACCAAATTTGAGGTGCTTAATGATGACATGAGCATACAAAGAAAAAGAAACCCCATAGAAATGATAAAATCAAGAGTGAAAAGACCCGAGAGCATTGCTGCAAAAATGAAAAAACGAGGTCTTGATTTTTCCATAATATCAATGATGGATAACATTCACGATGTGGCAGGTGTCAGGGTAATTTGTTCTTTTGTGGACGATATTTATGAGATAGCGGCTATGCTTTCTTCTCAGGACGATATAACAGTTATAGAGGTTAAGGATTACATAAAAAATCCTAAGAAAAACGGCTATCGCAGTTATCACATGATTGTAGAAATTCCCGTGTTTTTTTCAAACAGAAAACAAAATGTCAAGGTAGAAATACAGCTTCGTACCATTGCTATGGATTTCTGGGCAAGTCTTGAACATAAAATGAAGTATAAAAAAGATGCACGGGGAATGGATTTTGTAGAATCTGAATTAAAAAAATGTGCAGACTCCATTGCAGAAAATGACATAAGAATGCAGGAGATAAACCGTATGATAGAAGAAATGGAAAAATAATGAAACCCAGTAGAAAACAACTTGTTTTCTACTGGGTTCTGTTAGTTTAAAAGATATATTCCATAGTTCAGATACAGTGCAAAGATGCACCATATAAGATAAGGAATCAACAGGTAAAATGCCGTGTCAGAAATTCTTTTAAAACGAATCATTGTTGCAACTATTGTAAGGACAAGCAGTATAAGCCATATAAACGCAAACAGGTAGTTTTTCATATTGAAAAATATGATTGACCAGAAAAAATTGAAAAATAACTGCAGGGCATAAGCTGTAATGGCACTTCTTTTTATAATCTTGTTTGCGTCAGCCTGGTATATTATGTATGACGATATCCCCATAAGAACATAAAGAAGAGTCCATACTACAGGAAACAGCCATCCGGGCGGTGAAAGCGGGGGTTTTACAAGTGACTCAAAATCCGTCATGGCATCTCTTGTTAAAAATGCAGACAATCCGCCTGTTGCCAAAGGTATGGCAATAGCTACCAGAAGATTTTTCCATTTTATTTTCATAAAATTCACCTCGTATTAAGTTTATGTTTTTTTAAAATTTTTATGTACATCTAATTGATAAATATCTCTTGAAAAAAAATACTGGATATAGTATAATGTTATTTGTAAAAGTTTGTAATTTTACATTACAATTTGCAGAGGTTTTTGATATGGAAATTTATCTTGACAACAGTGCCACTACCAGACCTTATACCGAGGTTGTAGATACTGTGTGCGATATTATGAATAATTGCTACGGCAACCCGTCGTCTCTTCACAGAATGGGAAAATCGGCAGAAGATATTCTCACAAATGCAAGAGAAACAATTGCAAGTACAGTTTTTTGTACACCCGATGAGATATACTTTACAAGCGGCGGTACAGAGAGCGACAATATTGCAATTCTGGGATACTGCCTTGCAAACCACAAAAGAGGCAAAAAGGTTATTACACAAAAAACTGAGCACAAAGCGGTGCTCGAGAGCTTTTCACTTCTTGAAAAGCATGGTTTTGAGGTGGTTTATCTCGATGTTGATGAAAACGGCATTGTAAGTTCGGAAAAAGTAAAAAGCAATCTTGACGACAAAACCATTCTTGTAAGCATAATGGCGGCAAACAACGAAACAGGTGCAATTTTCCCTATAGATGAAATTTCCTCTGTTATTGACCATACAAAATGTGCACTTCATGTAGATGCTGTTCAGCTCTACGGAAAAGAAAAAATAAATGTTAAACGATTGGGAATAGATATGCTCACCATATCTTCCCACAAAATTCACGGACCAAACGGAGTGGGAGCACTTTTTGTAAGAAAAGGTGTCCGCATAGAGCCTCTTTGTGTGGGCGGCGGACAGGAAAAGGGGCTTCGCTCGGGAACAGAAAATGTAGCTTCTGTATGCGGCTTTGCCACTGCAGCAAAGATTAAGTTTAAAAATCTTGACAGCTCGACAGCACATATAAAAGGTTTAAGAGACAGATTGATTCAGGGCATTTCAGGTATGCAAAATGTTGTAATAAATTCGCCGGATAACGCGCTTTATTCAATACTTAATGTATCCTTTGTCGGTGTTCGCTCTGAGGTTTTACTTCATGTTCTCGAATCAAAGGGTATATATGTTTCCACAGGCAGTGCTTGTAACTCAAAAAAGAGTAAGTTCAGCTATGTTTTAGAAAACATGGGAGTGGGAGCAGACCGTGGCGACAGTGCAATAAGATTTTCTTTTTCCGAGTTTAACACAGAACAAGAGATAGACTATTGTATAGATGTTCTTAAAAAAGAAGTTCCCATACTCCAAAAAATTATGAGATGAGGTAGTAATAAATTGAAAAAAATTATTCTTGTCAGATACGGAGAAATTATTTTAAAAGGTCTTAACCGACCTGTTTTTGAAGATGCTCTTGTAAAAAACATTAAAGGAGCACTTAAATATTGCGGAAATTTCTCCATAAGAAAAGCACAGGCAAATATTTATATAGAGCCTCTTGAGGGCGAGGAGCAGGCAGACAATATCGTAGAGGTTTTAAAAAGAGTTTTCGGTATTGTTGCCATTATCGTATCCTATGAAATGGAAAAAGATATTCAGTCCATAAGAGAAGGTGCGGCAACCTGCTTTGAAAGAGAGCTTAAGGCTGCATCCACATTCAAGGTTGAGGCAAAAAGAGCAGATAAGCGCTTTCCTTTCAAATCGCCCGAAATCTGTATGGAAGTGGGAGGATATATCCTTTCAAAATTTCCAAATCTTAAGGTAGATGTTCACAATCCTGATGTAACCATAACAGTTGATATAAGAGAAGAGAACGCCTATATTCATACAGGCAGAATAAAGGGTGCAGGCGGTATGCCGTCAGGCACTAACGGCAAGGCAATGATGCTTCTTTCGGGAGGTATAGACAGTCCCGTTGCAGGATATATGATAGCCAAAAGAGGCGTGCGACTTGAGGCAGTACATTTTTTCAGCTATCCTTACACAAGCGACAGGGCAAAGGACAAGGTGCTTAAACTTGCAAAAATTCTTGCTCAGTACACAGGCGGAATGAGAGTTCACATTGTTCCTTTTACCGAAATTCAGCTTCAGATAAGGGATAAATGCCCTGAAGAGTATATGACACTTATAATGAGAAGATTTATGATGGAAATTGCCCAGAAGGTTGCAGAGAAAAACGGCTGCAAGGCGCTTGTTACAGGCGAAAGCATTGGTCAGGTTGCCAGTCAGACCATGAATGCACTTTCTGTTACAGACGATGCGGTTTCAATGCCTGTTTTCCGTCCTGTTATAGGAAACGACAAGGAAGAGATTGTTGAAATTGCAAGAAAAATAGGCACCTTTGACACTTCAATTTTACCCTATGAGGATTGCTGTACAGTATTTACACCAAAGCATCCAAGCACAAAGCCGATTCTTGAAAAGGTTGTAAAAGCGCAAAGCGTGCTTGATGTAGAAGCTCTTGTAAAAGAAGCGGTAGATGGTTGTGAAACAATTACAGTATGATAAAAAATCTAAAGAAAAGGATTGATTGATATGGCAGGAAAAACAGCTACAAGTAAAACCGATATAAAAACAAAAGAAGAAGTAGGCAAAGCTGCGGCTATTGATTCAGCTATTGCCAAAATTGAAAAAGACTTTGGAGAAGGCTCAATTATGAGACTTGGCAAAGCACCCAGCATTGATATTGAGGTTATTCCCACAGGTGCACTTTCTCTTGACCTTGCACTTGGAGTAGGTGGTCTTCCAAGGGGCAGAATTACCGAGATATACGGACCCGAATCATCAGGTAAAACCACTCTTACACTCCATGTTATTGCGGAGGCACAGAGACTTGGCGGCGAGGTTGCTTTTATAGATGCAGAACATGCACTCGACCCTCACTATGCAAAAAATCTGGGAGTAGATATCGACAGACTCATAGTTTCTCAGCCTGACACAGGAGAGCAGGCACTCGAAATTGCCGAGGCTCTTGCAAGAAGTAACGCTATAGATGTTATAGTAGTTGACTCTGTAGCTGCACTTGTTCCAAAGGCAGAGATAACAGGTGTAATGGGCGACTCCCATGTAGGTCTTCATGCCCGTCTTATGTCACAGGCACTCCGAAAACTTACAAGCGTTATTCACAAGTCAAACACAGTAGTTGTGTTTATAAATCAGCTCCGTGAAAAAGTCGGCGTTATGTATGGCAATCCTGAGGTTACCACGGGCGGCCGAGCACTTAAGTTCTACGCATCTGTCCGCATAGACATAAGAAGAGTTGAGGCAATAAAAGAGGGAGCAAATATCATTGGCAACCGCACCAGAGCAAAGGTTGTAAAAAATAAAATGGCTCCTCCTTTCAAAGAGGCAGAGTTTGACATTATGTTTGGCGAGGGTATTTCCAGAGAGGGAAGTATTCTTGATGTTGCAACCGATTTTGGAATTATTACAAAAGGCGGTGCGTGGTATTCATATAATGGCGAGCGCCTTGGACAGGGAAGAGACAAGGTTAAAATTTATATGAAAGAAAATCCCGAGTTTACCCAGATGATATACGATATGATTATTGAGAAAATAAAAGAGCAAAAAAACAGCACTCCATCATTAGCACCGGCATCTGAGGTTGCTTCAGATGACAGCATGGAATAATATATGAAAATCACCGATATAACAAAACAAAAGAAAAACAGCGAGAGAGTAAATATATTTCTCGATAATGAATATGCATTTTCTCTCGAAGAGGTTGATGTATTAAAATTCAAGCTTAAAATCGGTACAGAGCTTGATGAAAAAGAGGTAGAAAAACTGTCTCTTGAGTCAAATCTTTCAAAGGCTATGAAAAAGGCCATGGATGTTCTTTCAAGAAAACCTGTAACCAAAAAGGAACTTCAAAACAAACTTTTTGAAAAAGGTTATGACGAAAGTGTTGTTTCAGTTGCACTGGAAGAGCTTGCAGAACTTGGCTATTTGAATGATTATGACTATGCCACGCTCTATCTTGACTATGTATCTGAAAAATGCTATGGAAAGAAAAAGATTGTATATGAGCTTACACACAAGGGCGTTGACCCTGACATAATATATGATGTTTTGGAAAAGCACTACAAACCCACAACAGAAGAGCTTTCAGAGATGATTTTTTCAAAATACGGTTCTGTAGACTGCTCCGATATAAAGACTAAGCAAAAGATTATGAGGTTTTTTGTATCCAGAGGCTTTGGCTTTGACGAGGCAAACGATGCCATAAAACATTATATAAATATGCAAAATGATTGATTACGGAGGATGCAATGACAAAAAATATAGGTTTTGTATCACTTGGATGTGCAAAAAATCTTACCGATACCGAGACAATGCTTGGAATTCTTAAACAAAATAATTTTAATGTTACTGCAGAGCCCAAAGATGCTGATATCCTTGTGGTAAACACTTGTGCATTCATAGACAGTGCCAAGGAAGAGTCCATAAACGCCATAATAGAAATGGCGCAGTATAAAGAGGATAGATGTGAGCTTTTAATAGTCACCGGGTGTCTTGCACAAAGATATAAAAGTGAAATAGAAGAGCAATTGCCTGAGGTTGACATAATTCTTGGAACAACAGATTATGGAAAAATTGCAGATGCCATTTCTCTGTTTTATCAGAAGAAAGAAAAAATATCAATCGTCAGCGATGCCAATACCCCTGTAGATGACAATCTTCCAAGGTTCCGTTCAAGCGCGCCATACACTGCATATATCAAGATTGCAGACGGCTGCGACAACCATTGTACTTATTGCATTATTCCAAAACTTCGCGGAAAATTTCGTTCAAGAAGCGAAGAAAGCATTATAGCAGAAGTAGAAAAAATGGCTTCCGAGGGTGTTAAAGAGCTTATTCTTGTGGCTCAGGATACGGCATATTACGGTATGGACAGCGGGGAACATAAACTTGCGTCTCTTTTAAAAAAAATATCGTCTGTTGACGGCATAGAGTGGATAAGACTTCAGTATTGCTATCCCGAAAATATTACAGATGAACTGGTAGATGAAATTGCATCCAACAAAAAGATTGTAAAATATCTCGATATTCCTCTTCAGCATGTCAGCAATAATGTCCTTACAAAAATGGGCAGAAAAAGCAGATATCAGGAAATTGTGGATTTAATTTCAAAAATGAGAAATAAAATTCCAAATCTTTCTATACGCACCTCGCTTATTGTTGGATTTCCTGGTGAAACCGATGAGGATTTTAATATTCTGAAAGATTTTCTTGTCACATATAAGCTGGATAAGGTGGGGGTTTTCACCTATTCCAGAGAAGAAGATACTCCAGCATATAAATTTGAAAATCAGATTGACGAAGAAACAGCAATAAACCGCAGAGATGTTCTCATGACTGTTCAAAGAGATGTGTCCAAAGATGTTATTTCAAAAAAAATAGGCACGAAAGAACAGGTTATAATCGAGGGTTATGACAGCGAGGAATTTTGCTATGTGGGCAGATCTTCCACCGATACTCCTGAGGTTGACGGAGCCGCCTATGTATATAGCGAAAGAGAGCTGAATGCAGGCGACATTGTCACCTGTACTGTTATAGATTCCGATGAATATGACATAGTATGTAAACTTGAAAATTAGCCTTACGGCAGGGAGGTTTATTATGAACACACCAAATAAAATAACACTTGCAAGAATTTTTCTTATACCAATTTTTATTGTAGCATTTATGGCAAATACTCCGTACAGTGATTTGCTCGGAGCAATCATTTTCCTTGTTGCCTCACTTACAGACGGCATAGACGGACATATTGCCAGAAAATACAATCTTGTAACAGATTTCGGAAAATTTTTAGACCCGCTTGCAGACAAGCTTCTTGTAGCATCTGCACTTATTTGCTTTGTTGAGCTTGGCAGAGTGAGTGCGTGGATGGTAATTGTCATTATTGCAAGAGAATTTATCGTTACAGGTCTTCGCTCCATAGCCGCTACAAAAGGTGTTGTCATAGCTGCGGCAATGACAGGAAAAATAAAAACCTGCATACAGATGGCAGCATCAGTTTGCGCATTTTTCTTCTACGCAGAGCCTTTTGTTATAGGCGGATTTTCTGTATGCTATATAGCAATGTTTATATCAACACTATTTACAGTTTACTCAGGCATTGAATACCTTTATGTAAACAGAAAACTTCTTCTGGAGGACAAATAAGTGATTTTTGATTTTCTGTCGCATCTGCTGGCAGGGCTTGTTGCAGTGTTGCTGTCGCTTTTTGGCATAACAGCCGATACATATAGCTCCGATTACCAAAAAAATTCACTTGCACTTGACTCTCCCCTTTGCGTTCATTACATAGATGTTGGTCAGGGAGACAGTATCTATGTAAAGCTCCCGAATGGAGAAAATCTTCTTATAGATGCGGGCGATAACGATGCGGGTGTCAATGTTACAGGCTATCTTAAGGACTTAAGGGTAAAGAAGATAGATTATCTTGTTGCCACACATCCCCATTCAGACCATATAGGCGGTATGGATGATGTGATAAATAAGTTTGACATAGAAACCATGTATATGCCTGATGTTACGCACAATACCTCTACTTTTTCATCGCTTCTTGATGCAATAGAAAAAAACAATGTAAAACTTAAGGTCGCAAAATCCGGAGTCAGCATTTTAAAAGAAGAAAATCTCTCTGTAGATATCCTTTCGCCTGACGGCAAAACTTATGAAGATATGAATAACTACAGTGCGGTTGTAAAAATAACCTATGGCGACACGGCATTTCTTTTTATGGGCGATGCAGAAAAAGTTATAGAAAACAAATTAAAATCAGGTCTAAAATCAGATGTTATAAAAGTCGGACATCATGGTTCAGATACCTCTACAGGAGAAAAATTTCTTCAAAGGGTTTCACCCGAAGTGGCGGTTATTTCCGTGGGCGAAAACAACGACTATTCTCATCCGCACAATGAAGTTGTGTCACGGCTTAAAAAACATAATATAAATATTTTTCGCACAGACTATGACGGAACAGTGGTCATAGGAAGTGACGGAGAAAAAATTGTGTATTAACAATAGGAGAATTATCCATGAAAATTGTTGCAGACAGAATTGAGGGAGGCTATATAGTAGCCGAACTTTCTGACGGAAGAAAAGAGAATCTTCCCCTTGTTTTTGCACCTGATGCAAAAGAGGGAGATGTTATAGATATATCAATAGATAAAAACAGTACTAAAGAATGTAAAGAAACCGTAAGAAACAGACTTGACAGACTCTTTGATAAATAGGAGGGAGTTATGGTAAAAACTGATTTGACATTTAATGTTCTCATTGCTGCAATGGGCGAAACCGATTTTTCTCTTGTAAGAAAAATGAATCTCAATGCAGACTGTATAATGGCAAACCAGACAGACAACACATCAAAAGGAGATGTGGAAATAAACGGATACAAGGTTACTGTTTTAAACAGTACCATTAAAGGTCTTGCCGCAAACAGAAATCTTGCTCTTGATAATTCAAAAGCAGACATTGTTCTCTTTGCTGATGACGATATGGTGTACAGAGACGATATGCCTCAGGGTGTTGTATCAGCTTTTGCAGAAAACCCAAAGGCTGATGTTATCATTTTCGGTTGCACAGAAACAGATGCACAGGGGAACATATTAAGAGAGTATGCCAGTACCAATAAACGAAAAATAGGGCTTAGTGCTCTTAAATATCCCACATATATAATAGCTGCAAGAAGAAAAAGTCTTAAGAGAAAAAAAATCCGCTTTTCGCAGATGTTCGGCATAGGCTCTGCATATTCGCTTGGCGAGGGCACAGTATTTCTTGCTGACTGCTTTAAAAAATTCTTAAGGGTATATACCAGTGATTTCAATATCGGCACAAGTTCTAAAGAGCTTCACTGGTTTCAGGGCTACACTGATAAGTTTTTCTTCGATAAAGGAGCTCTCTACAGACACATATTCGGTCCTATGGCTCCATTGTATGCACTTTATTATTCCAGAAAATACGAAAAGCTCTCGGGCGTATCACACAGAAAAATAATGAAATATATGGAAGATGGAATTGTGGACTATGCCAAAAAAATAAAGGCAAATAAAGTAAATAAATCAGGCATGTAAGCTTGAGCAGAGGGCAAAAAAACACC
>JAEIGA010006670.1_pt1 | contig 17588 bp, 9 predicted proteins | sample 9270691 | NCBI WGS metagenome assembly JAEIGA01 (sample SAMN17057246, study PRJNA624740) | gut metagenome | biome: biome; isolation source: fecal sample | host: Bos grunniens | place: China: Xizang | collected 2019 | reverse complement strand
TGCTGCATCAACCTTGATGCTGTCGCGGCACCACTTCACCCAACGCTGCGGGTCACCGGCAAAGAAGCGTCTCTCATCGTAGTTGAACTGCTCTTTGAAGAATGCCTTATAAGGAGTTATCATCTCGTTGCTTACACGTGGATTAAGGATGTACTTACGGAAATCCTCGTCATAGGCTCCATTACGTGCCGTTTGCTCAAGATGGTCATACAGGACATCTATCTTCACATCACGCAAATCCTTATCGGAAATTACTGAAAGCAGGAAATATGCAAGTGCCAGTTCCTCACGCGGTGTACTTGAAAGGAATTTTACTATTGTCTTGTAATTGCCGCGCGATTTCATGAGCAGCTGGACAATGTCACGCTCATGCAGACCGTTGAAGCCAAGATACTGTGCAAACATACCGGCCTTTTCGGGGGTGATGAATGTTGACACATAGGCATTGCGCACAGAATCCTCATAGGCAAAACGGCGGGCATTCTCAGCAGCCTGTGCCTCACTGACATAAGGCACGGTATTGCGCTCACGTGGAGGAACTATATCCATTTCCAATGTTGCGCTGTAGCCGGGAGCCTTGTCAACCACAAGTTTCACGTTCTTCTCCTTGCCGGCCGTGAACTTCACGAAGCCGAACTTGCCGCCTGCCGACGCCCAGGCAACCATATCGCCATGACCAGATGTTATTGATGCGCGTCCTTTGGCATCGGTTCTCTTTGTTGCAGCTGTGTAGAACTCGGCATAGTTGAATATCTTGAACTCAACATCGGCACTCAACGGAGCACCATTCTCATCAACAACAGTGACGGTTGTTGTCACCACAGGTGCATAGTTGGCTGTGACGTTTATCTCGGTGTAGCAAGGTGTTACGCTAAGGACCTCCTCGGGACCATCATAACGGCCGAATACATTGGTGTGCATGAGCATGCCACGTGATGCAGGAGCGTTGAACCAGGCAAGGTCGAGCACCGGTTCGGGCTCACAGGCACCAAGAAAGTGCCACTCGCCATCCACCCAGGCCTCAACCCATGCGTGGTTGTTGTCGGTATGTGCCCAACGTGGAGTATATACCTGACGGGCAGGAATACCCACGGCACGCAAGGCGGCAACGGTGAATGTTGACTCCTCGCCGCAACGGCCATAGGCAGTGCGCACTGTTGCCAGTGGTGAACTGGTTCGTATGTCGCTGGGGGTATATGTAACCTTCTCGTGACACCAATGGTTGACCTCAAGCACTGCCTCACGCATTGTAAGGTCCTGTACACGCTCTTTAAGTTCCTTGTAGAAAACCTCGCGGCTATTGTCGAGGTTCTCATTGTTTACCCTGACTGGCAACACAAAGTGCATGAATTCCCTCACAGGCACACTCTTGCCCCAAGGCATCTCTGCACGCGCCTTCAAGGCATAATCCACATTCTTCAGGTGGAACTCCGCACTGTAATCGGCAATGTCGGGCAATGGCATATAGGCATAGAGGAACTGCATGGCCTGCATCCTGCTTCCCGAAAGGGTTTCGAACACATCAAAATACCCATTGTCGGTAACCACCTCGCGACGGGATTTGAAATCTTTGGCAATCCTGCCGTTACGGTCAAGGTTCTCTTTTGCTGCCAACTGCATGAACGAGAGCATCGCAGCCGATAAAAGGATTATATATTTTCTCATACCAAATTATTTTCTTTGGTGTAAATATATACATTATTAAGCAAATAAAAGGCAAAGATTGCGATTTATTGAAAGATGGCTCCACTTTTTGTGCATATATGCACTCTTAATGGCAGTTTTTTTACTATTTTTGCCACAAATGACCCGCGAAGTCAAAATCTTGCAGAAAGTGAGCAGTAACGAAAAAAACATATCGATTAAAAGGTTGGTTTTCTGGTTGTGGCAGAATTCAAGGGGAGCACGCAAACAGGCCATCATCAACACTGGCATCGGCCTGCTTGATGTAGCTTGCCAGTTACTTTGGGTGCTTGCCTGCAAACATGCCATTGATATTGCCACCGGAATTAAAGAGGGTTCGCTGGCAACCACCGGCATCCTGATTGGCGCGCTGATGCTTGTGCAGATTGCCTCACGCGCCGTGAGCCGTTGGATTCATGCAGTGACGGGCAACAAAGTGCGCAACAGGATGCGCCGCGATGTCTTTGCACGCCTGCTCCGCTGCGACTGGATGCACCTGCAGAGACACCACACCGGCGACCTAATCAACAGGCTCGAGGGTGATGTATCGGGCATCACGACACTGATGACCGAAACCATACCGGCGGCCGTGGTAGCTGCAACACAGTTGCTTGCATCCTTTGTACTGCTGTTCACCATGAGCCCGCTACTGGCTGTTGCCATTTTCATCACATTGCCTATATGCTTGGCTGTGAGCCGTGTGTATATTAAGAAAATGCGCCGACTGAACCGCGACGTGCGTGACAGCGACAGCCGCATACAATCAGTATTGCAGGAGAGCCTGCAGCACAAGGAGCTCATAAAGTCGCTCGAGCAGAACGACTCTACCGAACAGCAGCTTACCGACCTGCAGAGCCGTCTGCAGAGCCAGGTTGCCAGCCGCACGAAATTCTCGCTCGGAGCATATACACTCATACAGCTTGGCTTTGCCGCAGGATATGTAATCGCATTCATGTGGGGAGTCAACAGCCTCTCAAGCGGTTTGATAACATACGGAACAATGGCTGCCTATCTGCAACTGGTAGGTCTCATTCAGCGCCCGACAATGGACTTGAGCCGTTATATTCCGGGCATAGTATCGTCGCTGACAGCTGCCGAGCGCCTCTATGAGCTTGAGGATATCCCCATTGAGCGACAGGGCGATGCAGTGATGCTTGATGGCACTGCCGGCGTACGTTTCAGGGATGTCACATTCCGCTACGAAGAGGGCAAACGCTTCATACTTGACCATTTCACGTTTGATTTTCCGCCCAACAGCTGTACAGCCATTGTAGGTGAGACCGGAGCAGGAAAGACAACGCTGATAAGATTGCTCATTGCACTCATAAACCCACTGGACGGCAGCATTGAACTATACAATGAAAAAGAGAGACATGAATCGTCAACGCTCACACGCCGCAACTTCGTGTATATACCGCAGGGCAACAGCCTTGTGAGCGGAACCATCAGGGAGAATCTGCTGATGGGTAACCCGGAGGCCACAGACGAGGAGATGAAACGGGCACTTCACATAGCCTGCGCCGAATATGTCCTTGAACTGCCCGACGGCATTGACAGCCAGATAACCGAACGTGGCGGAGGATTGAGCGAAGGACAGGCACAGCGCATTGCCGTTGCAAGGTCAATACTTCGCCCGGGCAGCATACTCATCCTTGACGAGGTGACATCGGCGCTTGACGAGGCTACAGAACAGGAGATGCTCAAGCGACTGACCCAGAGCCAGATTGGCAAGACGCTTATCTTTGTAACACACAGGCCTGCCGTGATAGATTACTGCACCCAGGTACTGAGGATTGAGAAACCTGCAAAAAAATAGCTCCAAGAACACCCCATTACGTGGGTGTTTTTGCATTTTAGAAACAGCAATGCAATAAAAGAGATTTTTTCACGTTAAACAATAGATTAATAAAATATATAAAAAGCATGATAGAATATCTGAGAGGGGAACTCACCGAACTGACACCGGCAACTGCCATCATTGAATGTTGCGGTGTAGGCTATGAAACAAGCATTACCCTGAATACATACAGTGCACTGCAGGACAAGAAAGAGGTCAAGGTGTATATCTATGAAGTGATACGCGAGGACACACACCAGTTGTTCGGGTTCAGCAACAAGCAGGAGCGCGAACTGTTCCTTTTGCTGATTTCCGTATCGGGAATAGGCGGCAACACAGCACGCACCATTCTTTCGGCATTCACGGTAAACGAACTGTGCGAGGCCATCTTCACTGGCAACGAGGCTGCGATAAAGAGCGTGAAGGGCATTGGACTGAAGACCGCCCAACGCGTCATCATTGAGCTTAAGGACAAGATCAAAGGCATTGGTGGCGGAGCACAGAGCAGCGTGGCAACACCACTCCTGCCCGACAACGATGTCATGGATGGAGCGGTTTCGGCACTCATCATGCTCGGTTTCCCATCTGCAGCAACCAACAAGGTTGTACAGGCCATTGTAAAGAGCGAGCCTACAGCAACGGTGGAACAGGTAATAAAGATGGCTCTAAAACAGTTATAAGGCAGTTGGCGGAACCTATGGGCAAGCGTGCGTATATATTTTTCATCCTCATTCTCGCGGCAATGACAATTTCCGCGCAGGGGAACGTACGCAATGACTCCATCCGCAAGTCCATTAGGGAGAAGAAAAGAACCACTAACACTGAGAGTGTACAGGACACCGTTGAGGCACGTTTCCCCGTTTCGGAAACCACACCGACCGACATCGGCGACCTGCAGCAACGCCCGCTTGATCTCAAACAACCAGCCAACATTGTCACCGACACGCTCTATGACGAAAAAGAGGGGACATACCAGCTGAGCACACGACTTGGAGAGAAAACATTATTGACAGCACCAATCCTGCTCACCCCCGAGGAGTATGCCAAATGGCAGGAACGGAGCACAATGAACAGTTTCTTCAGGAAAAAGAACTACGAGGCGTGGGAGAGCTCACAAAAGAAGAACAAGTTCGATTTCACCGACATGCACTTTGACCTGGGACCGGCCGAGAAGATTTTCGGCCCGGGCGGCGTGCGTGTAAAGACTCAGGGAAATGCCGAACTGAAAATAGGCTACTCGATACAGACAATCGACAACCCAGCCCTGCCCTCACGAAGCAGAAGAACAAACAGTTTTGACTTCGACGAGAAAATCAACCTGAACGTGCGAGGCAGTGTGGGTGACAAGATGAATATGGACTTCAACTACAACACCGAGGCCACATTCAGTTACGATGCCAAGAAGATAAACCTCAAATATGACGGTAAGGAGGATGAGATAATCAAGCTTGTAGAGGCCGGAAATGTCTCTTTCCCCACAAATTCAAGCCTCATCAAAGGAGCTACATCACTCTTTGGTATAAGAACCGACCTGCAATTCGGCAAGCTCTTGCTGCAGACCGTCATCTCGCAGAAGACATCGAACAGCACCGTCATTGATTCAAAGGGTGGAACACAGCTCACCACATTCGAGATTGAGATTACGAACTACGACGAGAACAAGCACTTCTTCCTCGCACACTACTTCCGCGACAACTATGACCGTTCAATGTCGCAGCTGCCCACAGTGCTTTCGGGCATTGACATCAGCCGCATCGAGGTGTGGGTCACAAACAAGACAAGCGACTACAACAACCCGCGTAACATTGTAGCCTTCACCGATATTGCCGAGAACCGCCATATCAGTAACCCTGTGTGGAGTTCGACAGGCAACAATGCCATCCCGCACAACAACGCCAACGACCTCTACTCACAGATGAACACCACCTATTCGGGCATAAGGGATATTGACCAGGCAAACAACATTCTGGGCAGCATAGATGGAATAAACGGCGGTGCCGACTATGAGAAACTCTCGAATGCAAGACTCCTGTCAACATCGGAATATACCCTCAACAGGGAGCTCGGATACATCTCGCTGAAGACCCCATTGAGAGCCGACGAGGTTCTTGCCGTTGCCTATGAGTACACCTATGGCGGACAGACATACCAGGTCGGAGAGTTCTCAAACGACGTAAAGGAATCAAAGACAACACTTTACCTCAAGCTCATCAAACCCAATGCCTGCTCACCGAAGAACGGATGTTGGGACCTCATGATGAAGAATGTCTATTCATTGGGTACACGCAACCTGCAGAGCACGGATTTCAAGCTCGATGTTTATTATGCAAGCGACAGCCTCGGCACCAACATCACCTACTTGCCCGAAGCTGAGTTCAAAGGCAAGACGCTGCTGCAGCTGATGGGACTCGACAGGCTCGACAGCAACAACAGTAAGGAGAACCCCAACGGTGTGTTCGACTACATACAGGGCTACACGGTCGATGCCTCATCGGGACGAATATTCTTCCCCTCGGTTGAACCGTTCGGCAGCTACATTGAGAAGAAGATTGGCGACAGCACCATTGCCGGAAAGTACATTTTCCCGGAACTGTATGACTCTACAAAGACTGTCGCAAAGCAGATTGCCGAAAAGGACAAGTTCTACCTGATTGGTGAATACACCGGTAGCGCTGCAAACGTGATACAGACAGGTTCCACAAACATACCACGCGGTTCGGTTGTGGTGACTGCGGGCGGAATGACATTGGTCGAGAACAGCGACTATCAGGTCGATTACTCTTCGGGAACAGTCACCATCCTTAACCAGAACATCATCGATGCCGGCACGAACGTGCAGGTGTCGCTTGAAAGCAATACCATGTTCAACATGCAGCGCAAGACAGTGCTCGGTCTGAACTGGAAATATGACTTCTCGGACGACTTCAAGTTCGGCGGTACACTCATGTCGCTGTCAGAGAAGCCGCTGACCACAAAGGTCGATATGGGCTCAGAGCCACTGAACAACTTCCTCTGGGGTTTCAACATGTCATGGAAGAAGCAAAGCCAGTGGCTCACGAACATAATTGACCTGTTGCCGCTCATCAGCTGCACCGAACCATCGTCAATCAGTTTCTCGGCCGAGTTTGCAAGACTTGAGGCCGGCACGTCGAAAGAGGTGCAGAGCGAGGCATCGTACATTGACGACTTTGAAAACACCGAAAACGGCATTGACATCTCATCGCCATCGCAATGGATGTTGGCCTCACTGCCACAAGGCATGCAGTACAGCAACCTGAGCAACGATATACGCACAGGCTATAACCGTGCACACATCAGCTGGTACGTCATTGACCCGCTCTTCACACGCCGCAGCTCTTCACTGACTCCGGCGCACATCAAGAGCGACATGGAACAGCTCTCCAACCACTATGTACGCGAGGTATATGAACGTGAGCTCTACCCCAACAAGGAATCGACATACGGAGAATCATCTACCATGTCACTGCTCAACATCACATATTACCCCAATGAACGAGGCCCTTACAACCTTGATACCGATGTCGATTTTGAAGGAAAGCTCAATGACCCGGCAAAGCGTTGGGGCGGTATTACACGCCAGCTGACGACCACCGACTTTGAAAGTGCAAACATACAGTACATTGAGTTCTGGCTGCTTGACCCTTTCATCTACGAACAGACCGGAATGGGTGGTGACCTCTACTTTAACCTGGGAGAGGTGTCGGAAGACATTCTCAAGGACAGCAAGAAGTTCTACGAGAACGGACTGCCGTCGAGCAACAACCAGTATGAGTTTGAGGAGACCGTATGGGGACGTGTACCCACAAACACCAGCCTTGTATATGCATTCGACAACAACTCGGAAAGCCGCGACCAGCAGGATACCGGCCTCAATGGTCTGAGCAGTGCCGATGAGGCTGAGCACCCAACATACAAGGCATACCTGGAAGCACTGAAGGGCCGCGTGCGCCAAGAGGTCTATGACAGTATTGCGGCAGACCCTGCAGGCGATAGCTATCACTATTTCCGTGGCAGCGACTACGATGCGGCACAGCGCAGCATCATTGAGCGCTACAAATACTTCAACAACACCGAGGGCAACTCGCCAAGCAACTCCGACAGCGAGTACAGCAGTGCAGCAAAGGTTACCCCGGATGTGGAGGATGCCAACCAGGACTTCACAATGGATGAGTATGAGAACTTCTTCCAATACAGAATCTCCTTGCGTCCCGAGGATATGCAAGTAGGCCGCAACTACATCACCGACAAGCGCACTGTCACATCAAAGCTGCGCAACGGAAATACCGAGAGTGTCGATTGGTACAAGTTCCGAATCCCTATCGATGAGTATGAGAAGGCTGTGGGTACAATACGCGACTTCACCTCAATCCGTTTCATCCGCATGTACATGACAGAGTTCCAGAAGCCTGTTACACTGCGTTTTGCGACAATGCAGCTTGTACGTGGCGACTGGAGACCATATCTGCAGCCCATTGCATCCAAGAACAACACAGCACCGACTGTTTCGGGCGAGTTCACCACATCGGCTGTGAGCATTGAGGAGCACGGAGACCGCAAGCCGGTGAACTACGTGCTGCCCCCGGGCGTTACACGAATCATCGACCCCAGCCAGCCACAGTTGCGACAGGACAATGAGCAGGCATTGGCATTGAATGTCAACAACCTTGGCAGCAAGGAGAGCCGTGCCGTATATAAGAAGAGCAATCTTGACATCCGACAATACGAACGCATACAGTTGTTCATCCATGCCGAGGCACCCGAAATGGATGTGACACAGCTCAAGGACAATGACATGTCACTTTTCGTCCGCTTGGGTTCGGACTACAAGAGCAACTACTATGAGTATGAGGTGCCTTTGACAATCACCCCTCATGGTTCATACGACGGCAACAGCACTGCCGCTGCTACAGTCGTATGGCCACAGGAGAACATGATTGACATACCAATAAGCAAGCTCACAGACATAAAGATACGCCGCAACACCCTGCGCAACAACAATGCCGAAGGTGTAACAAACACCACCATCTACAGCGAGTATGACAGTGAGACTCCCAAGAACAGGATAAGCATTGTGGGTAGCCCGTCGCTTGGCCAGATAAAGGTGATGATGATTGGTGTGCGCAATAACAGTTCAAGCAACAAATCGGCCATCGTGTGGGTGAATGAGATGCGTCTCATTGGCTTCAACAACAAGAGCGGATGGGCGGCACAGGGAAATCTCAACATAAAACTGAGCGACCTGGGTTCATTCGCGGCACAGGGAAAGGTTGAGACTGCCGGTTTCGGTGGCCTTGAGGAGAAACTTGCTGCACGTCGCACGGACGACTACTACCGTTACTCGCTCACCGGAACGCTGGATGGCGGCCGTCTGCTGCCACGCTCGTTCAAGGTAAGCATCCCTGCATACTACTCTTTCACAGAGGAGGTGACATCGCCACTTTACAGTCCGTTCGATACCGACCTTGACTTTGACGACGTACTTGACACTTACGATGAGATTGGCAGGGACTCGCTGAAGAACATTGCCGAGGTACACTCTATCATACGCAATTTCAGCATCAGCAATGCCAAGATAAACATATCGAGCAAGACGCCGATGCCTTATGACCCGTCCAACCTGAGCTTCAGCTTCTCACACGCCTCAACCAACAACAGCGGAAGCACCATCAGTTGGGAGAACCGCATCAACTGGAGAGCGTCGCTCAGCTACAACTATTCAAGCCCCATCAAGACCTGGAAACCTTTTGGAAAAATCAAGAACAAGTCGAAATGGCTGAAGATTTTCAAGGAGTGGGGAGTGAACCCGTTGCCGCAGTCATTGGCGCTCAACACCGACATGACACGCACATACCACGAGCTGCAACGCCGCGACCTGCAATCAATGAGCGGAGACAATGAGATACCGTTGACATTCTCGCAGCAGTTCAACTGGAACCGTTCAATGGCAATAAAGTGGGACCCAACGACAAACCTGAGGATGAGCCTCAACACCGGAACAAATGCCGAGGTTGAAGAGCCGTTCCTCCCTGTCAACAAGGAGAGATATCCAAATGAATATGCGGCATGGAAGGATTCTGTAAAGCATAGCCTCAGGAACTTCGGTGACCCATTGAGCTACCAGCAGAACTTCACGGCATCATATACACTGCCGCTCAACAAGTTCCCGCTATTCGAGTGGCTCACTGCCGATGCCAGCTATTCGGGCACATACAACTGGATGCGAGGCAACAGCATTGCAGGTGTTGATGTAGGCAACAACATTGCCAACAAGCGCAATATCACCTTCAAGGCCAGCATGAACTTTGAGAAGCTGTACAATCTTGTTCCATACCTTGAAGAGACAAACAAGCGCTTTGCAAGCAGCAACAAGAAGCAGAAATCCTCAAAGAGCCGCAAGCCCAAAGTGGAGAAGGCCAAGCCGTTCACGAAAGAGGTGCGCCTGAAGGAGGACACTACCGTGACACTGACACATAACCTGAAGAACAAGAAGCTCGATGTCATTGCACGCACAAAGAAGGGCGAGGCATACAAGCTCAAATACAAGGTCATTGACGAGAACAAGATTCTCATCAAGAACCAGGACAGTGTGAGCATCAAGGTGACAATCACCGCCAAGCAGAAGGATGGCGAACGCAGCAAGTTCGCAAAGGCCATGCAGTACCCGACACGCGTGCTCATGATGGTGCGCAATGCATCATTCAACTACACCAATGCCTATGCGATGAACCTGCCGGGATTCATGCCCGACGCCGGTGATATATTCGGACAGAAGAGAATGGACGCACTGTATGCTCCCGGACTTGACTTTGCATTCGGACTTGTTGATGACAGCTACCTTGGAAAGGCACAGAGACAGAACTGGCTCCTGCGCAGTGACAGCATTGCATCCATGGCAACATCTACAGCAGCCGAGGACCTGCAGGCAAAGGTGACACTTGAACCGTTCAAGGACTTCAAGATAGACCTGAATGCCAGCTGGACACGCAACCAAAGCAAGAGCATACAGTTCATGTACGACGGCATGCCCACAAACGAATCGGGCGGATTCAACATGACCACAATTACCATCGGCACCTCATTTGGTGGCGGTAGCGCAAAGAACAACTACCAGTCCGACGTATATGACAAGTTCATTGGCAACCTTGACAAGAAGCGCCTTGAACTGGAGAATATATATAAAGGAACCGAGTATCCTGTTTCAAGTTCTCTTGCCGGGCAGAAGTATGACCCGGCGAACGGCGGAGTCGATATCTACTCGGCAGATGTCATGATACCATCGTTCCTCGATGCCTACACAGGCATTGGCGGCAATGAGATATTCCCCAACATGCTGCGCATGCTGCCCAACTGGAAAATAAAATACTCGGGCCTCTCAAAGCTTCCGTTCTTTGAGAAATACTTCAAGAGCGTGAACATTGAGCATGGCTACAAGAGTGTCTATGCAGTGGGAGCATACAACACGTATGCCACATACATGGAGTACAGCCGCGGGATTGGCTTTGTAAACAACACGACCACAGGATTGCCGATGCCGAGCAGCCGTTACGATATCGGTACAGTCTCTGTAAACGAGAGTTTCTCGCCGCTCATTGGACTTGACGTGACAACAAACAACAACCTCACGATAGGAGCGAAATTCATAAAATCGAGAATGATAAACCTGAGCCTCACTGCCATACAGATGGTTGAGACACAGAACCAGGAGATTGCGTTCAATTTAGGATACAAGATTTTGAATGTCAAGCTCTTTGGCGGCGGTAACAAGGCAAACAAGAGCAAACAGAAGAACAGCGGAAACGACATAAACATACGTGCAGACTTCTCGTTCAGGAACCAGTCGTCAATATGCCGCAGCATAGACAAGGGAACCACACAGGCTACCAGCGGAAACAAGTCGTTCAACTACTCCGTGACTGCCGACTATGCCTACAGCAAGACACTCTCGTTCAGCCTCTATTTTGACCGACAGAAGACCATACCGCTTATTTCAACAAGCTCATACCCTACCACTACAACCGATTTTGGTGTAAGTATGAAGTTCTCACTCACACGATAAAAGATACGTTATGAAAAGATACTTCTTGACAGCACTTATTGCTACACTGCCACTGTTCTCCTTTGCCCAGAAACGCATTGTGGTATCAAAGAAGGCACTGCAGCTCTATGTCATCAATGAGAAGAATGACACGCTGTTCCAGCGCCCCATTGCCTGCGGCGAGAACTTTGGCAACAAAACTGTCATTGGCGACAAAAAGACACCTGAAGGTGAATTCAAGATCAAGATGATGTACGATGCCACATCGTGGAAGCATGACTTTGGCGACGGGCAAGGCATGCGCCTTGGAGCATACGGACCGCTCTTTTTCAGGCTGAATGTTCCGGGATTCAATGACATTGGAATACATGGTACAATATTCCCTGAGAGCATCGGGACACGCAGCAGCGAGGGATGCGTGAGAATGAGGAACGAGGACATCAAGGCACTCTACCCCCATTGCCACATTGGAATGAAGGTCATCATAGAACCTGACAGCATTAGATAAACAAAAAGCATCAAGGCGTCGCCTTGATGCTTTTTGTTATGCGGATTGTCCTGCCGTTATCAATCAACGCGACTCCTCATATATGTGATTTCCTTTTACCCTACGTGGTCCACAGCTGTAATTGGGACTCAAGAGGTCAAACTCCTCTCTATAATAGGTGGTGCTGATGCCACCGATGCTAAACAGCATGTGGCTAAGATTGTCGTTGACGAAAGGACGGTCAACGGCCTGCTTTATATTATCCACCACTTGAGGGTTCTTCTCCATGTAGGTATCGGAGCACCAAATCATAAAAGGAACCTCATATTGGTATTTGAGTGTCATTGGGTTGACTTCGCCATGGTCACGGCCACACTGCTTTCTATAATCATAGATTTCCTCTCCATGGTCGGAAAAATAGACTACAATAGTATTGCTATCCTTGAATGTATCAAAAATCATGTTCATGACATAGTCGTTGTACAATGTAGCGTTGTCGTAACCGGCAATGTACTCTTTCATTTCCCATGTCAGATACGAATCGTCTCTTTTTATGCTGTCGGCAGTGAAACGCTCGAACTCACCTTGGGGGAAACGGCTGGTAGGTGTCAAGTGCTGTCCCTGCAGATGAAGGAGTATCAGATTATGCTTGGCCGAAGCGACATCAATGGCCTCATTGAAAGAATCAACGATACCGGCATCATAGGTATAAGTCTCGTCGTTGGTTCTTGTGTACATTATCTTCTGCAGTTCCTGGTCATACAAGAAGCTGTTCAGCGTGAATGAATAAGTAGCCATACTGTCAAAATCACGCTGGTTGTCCCAGAAATAGACATTGTATCCTGCCTTCTTGAAAATGGTCAGGAACGCCGGGAAATCATACCATTGCTCTCCTGCGCCGCTGTTGTTGCAGCTGAGTACATTCTTCATCACGACGCTTGTGGCATTTGAGGTGGATATCACATCGTTGAAGACGAAAAGCCTGCCATCCTGTTGCTCCCTTTGCATATTCGGGGTAGTCTGAAGATAGTATCCGTACAGCTGCGAATGGCATTTGATATATGATTCACCAATCACAAGCACAATATTCAAAGGTTCATCTTCAGTGATACGTGCATCTTCGGTTTCATATACAGCCTTGTTTATTTCAATGGCATCCTTCATGTTCTCCTCCATCATGTGCAGTGTCAACAGCGAGGTGTATATTGAAGAGAGCGGGTCTGTCGGAGCATACATAAGCCTTACATCATCAGGTGTCTCGGCCTTGCGTACCTTCCAATATATATTTGTAGAGCATAGACCATAAATCAGCACAAAAAGAAGAACAAAGGAGTGGTTTCTCTTGAAAGATTGAGAGCGGGTCTTCACCCAATTCTGGACTTTTTCCTTTCTCCATAAATACTCGAGCAGAAAAATGCCAATGAGATATCCCAACAGAACCAGTAACGTTGGGATTACTGTTGGAGAGAGTATATATTGATCTATAAACTCGCCGGACTCTCTTCCGGTAGTTTCTGCCAACAGCACGAAACAGGTCGGGCAGATCTCAAGATCGAAATTTATCCTGAGGAAGAAACAGACCACAGCAAGGGAGAGTATGAGAACATAGAAAAGGACCTTGAAAGTCCATTTGAAAGGTTTGTTCTTGATGAATGTCATGACTGCTGCCAACAAATATGCAAGCAGGAACAGAATGGTGATTCTGCCAAAGAGCATTGAGTATGGCGGATGGTCCGAGAAGTTCTCTACGGCCCTGAATCTTCTGAACATATCGTCGATAATAGTCCAGAATCCCATAGAGGTCATGAAGAAGCAGATGAACGGAAACTCCTTGAAGAACGGTTTGTTGAGGCAAGAAAGCCACTTTGCAACCTTTTCAAAGTTATCTTTCAAAAAAGCTCCTGCTTTTGACCCGCTTTGATTGTCGTTTTTCATAGTCTTTAATAAATGTCTTGAACCGGAGATGGCTCAAGAATATCATATTCCAAAATCAGATTAAGAAAAAAAGCCGGAGAGAGTCAGAGACTTTCTCCGTTTTTGTACCTCGGTCGGGAATCGAACCCGAATCTAATCTTTAGGAGAGACTTATTCTATCCATTGAACTACCAAGGCCTTTTACGGCTCCCTGAACACCGCTTGAACAGGAACCTCCGCTTTTCCGCCGCGAAGATACAACAATTATTCGCAAACATCAAATGATAGAATATCATTTTAACTCACGGATTATCATTTCTTTCAAAAAACATTTGTAAAAGCATTGCCATCGCACAGCTTTAATATATTTTAATATGTTTTTTGTAACCGTATATCAATAAATATATTATATTCGCCGACGAACCGACAAACATTTCATTCAATGAGAATTATACTCTCTTTTACATTACTGCTAGCAGCCATTGCAATAAAAGCGCAAGACTACAACAGTGTATGCCAGAAAGGAATCGGCTACATCAAGGAAAACAACTATTCCGAGGCTGCATCATGCTTTGAAGAGGCATTGACATACAGTTCAAACAATTACGAGAAGGTTTATGCACTGGCAAACCTTGCATACTCCTATCAGATGTCGAATGAACTTCCAAAAGCGCTGAAAGAGTATGACAAGGCACTTGAGATTGCTCCAAACGAGCTGACACTGCTGCAACAGCGTGCCAACATCTACCTGCAGCTCGACAGCACCCAAAAGGCACTCGAGGACTATAACACACTGCTGCAGCATGAGCCAAGCAATACGGGCGCACTATTGTGCCGGGCGCATATATACACAAATACCGGGCAATATGACAAGGCTTGGGAAGACTACAACCGTCTGCAGCTATGGATTCCCGACAATTTGAGCGTGCGTCTTGGAATTGCCATGCTGTACCAGAAGGAGAAACGCTATGACGAGAGCCTGCTGATTTTGTCGGACATGATAGAGGAGAACCCCGGAATTGCGGAGCTTTACATCGCACGCAGCAACCTGGAGAGGGAGAGAGGATACTATGAGCTGGCAATGATAGACCTGGAGACAGCCATCAGAATTGACCCCGGCAATGCAAACAACTACATCCTGCAGGCTATCGTATTCGAAAAGATGGGCCAGAAGGAAGAGGCGCAGAGATGTCGCGACAAAGCGGTTACGTTGGGGGCTGACAGAGATTTGATCATTGGTTTCTGAAAGCACGACAAAAAAGACCTAAAACAGGAAAAAGAACACAAAAAGACACAAAAAAAGTATATTTTATAAAAATTGGTTGTACATTTGGAGGAACATTGAAAAACAACCGTCATGACAGACAACAAGACCAACCCGTACAACATAAGGGAAAAACAGGAGAAGAACGCGGCATACCGTTCGCTGATTCGCGCAGAATTGGCCGATGAGTTGTATGACAAGATACTGAACATAATTATCATCGAAAAGCGTTACCGTAACAAGGAGTTCTCGGCAAAGGAACTTGCTATTGAGCTCGGTACAAATACCAGATATATCTCAGCGGTCATCAACTCCCGTTTCGGCACGAACTTCTCGTGCCTGGTGAACGAATATCGCATCAAGGAGGCACAGCACAAGCTCGTTGACAAGCGTTTTCAGGAGATGACAATCGAGCAGATTGGGCAGGAGGTAGGTTTCGCAAACCGCCAGTCATTCTACGCTTCATTCTACCGCGTAGTTGGCGAGACACCCAACAATTACCGTCGCAAACACACGATAACCAAGTAACGAAGGATGGAGCAGAATACTCTTGACGAGGTACGCGATATAAAGAAGTCGCTTCGTTTGGCAATGAATGGCGTGGTATCGACACTGCAACGCCGTCAAGGACTCGACTACAAGATAAACTTCGGGGTTGAGATTCCACGTCTCAAAAGCATTGCCGATACACATTCCAAAAACAGGGAGCTTGCTGCAACGCTATGGCAGGACAACATTAGGGAGTGCAAGATGCTTGCAATATTCCTGATGCCCGAAGATGGATATCACGAGGTTGCCGACAAATGGATTGGCGAGACAAGGTTTACCGAAATTGCCGACCAGCTCGCAATGCATCTGCTATGCAAACTGCCCAATGCGTGGGAAAAGGCTCTGCAATGGACAGCAAACAGCGAGGGCATGTATTGCTATTGCGGATTCCTGACGATATCGCATCTGATACGACGTGGTACAACACCGGCCAAGGAGCAGGAACGCTCTTTTTTCAAGAGCGTAATCACCCTGAGCAAACAAGACGGAGAAAGCATCACTGCCAGATGTGCACTCAACGCACTGATGAATCATCTTGACCGTTCACCAGGTTCAGCAGCAACATTAAAGGAGCTGATTGAGGGCGAGAATAGCGAACTGCCGACAATAACGGCACTGCTGGAAAGCTTTGAAGAATAGACAACAAGGTGCGTGCAAGCGCACCTTTTTCATGTCTATCACCAGAACTTTCATTTATTTCTGACTTTTTATGGAAAATTAAACCCATTTATCTACTATATTATAAAAATAAACGATAACTTTGTGTGTTGAAACTGCGGCAACCGGCTATATGGTTTTTCAGTCCTGTTTTCGCAGAACCGTTTGGATATGGAAAGCAACAGAATTGTGGAAATTGCAAACCAGATATTCTCGGAGTATCTGAAGGACAACAAATGCAGGCGCACACCTGAGCGTTTTGCTATCCTTGATGCAATTTATTCAATGAACGGCTGCTTTGAAATAAAGGAGTTGATGGAGCACCTTGAGGAGAGCCTGAAGTTCCGTGTGAGCCGTGCGACCATATACAACACCATTACAATGCTGATAAAGGCCAACTTAGTAACCCGCCACCAGTTCGGTGCCATTTCAAAATATGAAAAGTGCTATGGAACAGCAAAAGCCTACACCATTTGCACCAAATGCGGCAAGGTAACCGAGTTGAGCAACATTGACATAACGGAAAATATAACAAAGAATATAAAAAAATTTCATTTAACCCATTACTCGCTGCACCTTCACGGGCTCTGCAACAAATGCCACCAGGCAATCAAGAGACGTAAGGCAAAGCTGACAAAAAGTAAATTACAATGAAACAGAACATTGACGTACTATTAGGACTCCAGTGGGGTGACGAAGGAAAAGGAAAAGTCGTTGACGTGCTCACACCGAACTATGATGTAGTTGCACGCTTTCAGGGTGGCCCTAACGCCGGCCACACTTTGGAATTCGATGGCAAGAAATTCGTTTTGCGTTCAATACCATCGGGTATATTCCAGGGAGGCAAGGTAAATATCATAGGAAACGGTGTAGTTCTTGACCCTGCTCTCTTCAAGGGCGAGGCTGAAAGCCTCATAGAAGCAGGTTATGACCTCACCAAGAACCTTTATATCTCAAAGAAGGCACATCTTATCCTGCCTACTCACCGCGTACTCGATGCCGCTTACGAGGCAGCAAAAGGTGATGCCAAGGTGGGTACTACAGGTAAAGGTATCGGTCCCACATACACCGACAAGATTAGCCGCAACGGCTTGCGTGTTGGTGACATCCTCGAGAACTTCGAGCAGAAGTATGCACAGGC
>JAEIGA010006669.1_pt1 | contig 17589 bp, 19 predicted proteins | sample 9270691 | NCBI WGS metagenome assembly JAEIGA01 (sample SAMN17057246, study PRJNA624740) | gut metagenome | biome: biome; isolation source: fecal sample | host: Bos grunniens | place: China: Xizang | collected 2019 | reverse complement strand
TATACATCCTTGTACTGCTTTTTTACCAATATGAAATATTTCACTTTCTATATTATTACTTTCCAATGATTTTACAACTTCGCATAAAGCTGTATAAGTACTTCCCTTTTCATTAGGACTTCCGTTTATTAATAACACCTTCATATAATCACTCCCATTAAATTTTATATATTACATAATATATTTTTAAAATCTATAATAAATATATTATGTAATATATAATTTCTATTCTAAAATCTAAAACACCCATCTAACTATCTTATAAATCATAGTTAGATGAGTGTTTTTATTTAAAATACAATTATATTTATAATTATTCAGCTATTTCCCAGTTATGGTAAACATTTTGAACATCATCATCATCTTCAAGCATATCAACTAATTTGTTCATGTTCTTTAACATAGTTTCATCAGTTAATTCTGTAGTAGTTTGAGGTATTAATTTAACATCTGCAGATATAAATTCATATCCTTGTTCTTTTAATGCATCTCTAACTGCTGCAAAATCTTCTGGTGCAGTAACTACTTCATATCCATCTTCTTCTGTTATAAAGTCTTCTGCTCCAGCTTCTAAAGCTGCTTCCATTAATTCATCTTCAGATACTTCATCATTAGCTTCTATTAATATTTGTCCTTTATTATCGAACATGAATGATACACATCCACTAGTTCCTAAGTTACCACCGTTCTTATCGAAGTAGTATCTTACATTACCAGCAGTTCTATTTTTATTATCTGTTAAAGTTTCAACTATAACAGCAACTCCACCTGGTCCGTATCCTTCATAAACTATTGTTTCATAGTTTTCATTAGCTCCAGCTCCAGCACCTTTTGCTACTGCTCTGTCTATATTATCATTAGGCATGTTATCAGCTTTAGCTTTTTCTATAGCAGTTTTTAATGCTGCATTGTAATCTGGATTTCCTCCACCTTCTTTAGCTGCAACTGCTATTGCTCTAGCATGCTTAGTGAAGATTTTAGCTCTTTTAGCATCTTGTTTACCTTTTTTGTTTATTATGTTTCCTATACGTCCCATAATTCCACTCCTTAATACGTATAATTAATTCATATATCTTAGGGTTATATTATATACATAATTACCCATATTATTAATTAATATTTAGATATTTTATTTCATATTGTAAATTTTAGCACAAATATTGATTTTAGTAAATTAGAACTTAGGAGGTGCTGCTGCTGTATGTCTTTTATGCTCACTTATTCTATGTAATCTAGCTATTATTTCTTGATCTTTTTTAGGAACTTCATCTAATCTTCCTTCAACTACAGCATCAATCATATCATAAGTTGTACCCATTTCAATTTCATCAGTTTGACCTTCCCATAGTCCTGCTGATGGCGCTTTGTTTATTACATCCTCATGAACCCCAAGTACTTTAGCCCACTCATATACTTCTCTTTTTGTAAGATTTGCTAAAGGTACTAAATCAACTCCACCATCTCCATACTTAGTAAAGTACCCTGTATGTATTTCTGCTGCATTATCTGTTCCAACAACTAAGTAACCTAAATTATTAGCTACTGTATAAACAGTACTCATTCTAACTCTTGCTCTTAAATTAGCATCTGTCATCTTTATATAATTCTCTTGATATAGCTCTTTCTCTTTTAATTTAGAAGTAACTTGATCAAGTATCATAGTCTGCTCTTCTGTTAAGTCTAAATCAATATATTCTATATTACATCCATTTATAACTTTAAGAGCATCTTCTCTATCATTTGGATTACTTTTTATACTCATAATAACCCCCATGGAGTTTTGAGGAAATGCTTTTTTTATTAAGTATGCAACTACTGCAGAATCAATACCACCAGATACTCCAACTACTAATCCTTTACAATTTGCCTCTTTAACTTTCCCTCTCAACCATTCTACTGTTTGGTCTATCTTTATGTTTATATCACTCATACCTTTCTCCCTTCTTGTCTAAAAAATATCAATAAGTATATTATAACATATATTTCTACCTATTTTGGTATTATATGCCTAATGTATTTAAGATGTTTTTCTTCTTATAATATTTTACTTTTATATAACATAAGTGCTATAATAGAATAAATTATTTACATCCCCACCAATTATTTTAATAATTACATATTTAAAAGGAGGATATAAATGTATATACATAAATATAAAGAAAAAGAGTTGCACAAAGAACAAAAACTTATGATATTACTTGTATTTCCAGTAGTTTTCTTTATTGCAGGAATACTTTTTTCATTTTTTGGTGATAATGCAAATTCTACTCTATATACAGGTTTTAAAAACATATTATTTTCACCAACAATATTAATAACTGACTTTTTATCAGTAGGAGGAATTGGATCTACACTTATTAATGTTTCCTTAATAAGTTTTTTCAACCTATATCTATTAAGAAAGTATAAGTTAAGAATCAATGGTCTTATATTAGCTGCATTTATGACTGTTATGGGATTTTCATTCTTTGGTAAAAACATATTTAATATAATACCAATATATATTGGTGGATACTTATATAGTTTTCATAAAAGAATAGATTTTAAAGATATCATAGTGTCTATTATGTTTGCAACTGCACTTGCACCTGTTATTAGTGAAATAAGTTTTTCAAGTATTTTGCCTGACAAGATAGGTATTTTAATGGGTATTAGTATAGGTATATTTATAGGTTTTATAATTACACCTTTAGCATCTCATATGGTAAAATTTTATGATGGTTATAATATATACAATCTTGGATTCACAGCAGGTATACTAGGAACTATACTTACAAGTGCTTTAAGAAGTCTTGATATACAAATAGAATCAGTAAATATACTATATTTAGAAAATAATATTTTTCTAATATTAACTTTAATATTTATATTTGTATACTTAATTGTTATAGGAATTTCAATAAATAAAAATACATTAAAAGAATATAAACATATCTTTAAATACAGTGGAAAAGTAGTTACAGACTATACTTACTTAATGGGATATGGAATAACATTCTTTAATATGGGGGTTATGGGGTTACTTTCATTATCATTTGTACTTTTAATAGGTGGTATAGTAAATGGTCCAGTTATAGCAGGTATATTTACAGTTGTAGGATTTAGTGCTTTTGGGAAGCATCTAAAAAACTGTATTCCTGTTATTTTAGGTGTAATAACCGCTGCATTATTTTTAGTTAATGATATTTCCTCAACAGGAATTATCATAACTATTCTATTTTCAACAACTTTAGCTCCTATCGCAGGGGTATATGGTTCTAAAATAGGATTTATTGCAGGAATATTACATTTCCTTTTAGCGACAAATGTTGGTATAATACACGGAGGAGTAAATTTATATAACAACGGATTTGCAGGTGGATTGGTTGCTGGTTTCTTATTACCTATACTTGATGCATTTGTAAAGAGGAGGTAGTTTAAGTGCAAAATGAAGTAAAAAAAATAACCAAATTAGTTGATGAAGTAACATCTTTATTGATGAGAAGTGGGTCAAATGATATAGATATCAAGATAAAGAGAGACGAAAATTTATCAACCATAACTATTATTGACCATAATTCATCTTATCCCAATGAAGAAATTTCATCTCTTAACGATGTTTTAAATATTCAAAGACAATGTGAAGTAGAAGAATTTTATTGGGAATTAATGGGGGATGATTCACACGAAGATGAATTATTTTTAGTAGGCTCTATGGTAGATAAAGCCACTGTAAATAAAATCGATAATGATTTACATATAGTAATGTACAGATGTGCATCAAAATGTAGTAGATAAATTCTCTTAAATTTAACTACTATAAATATATAAGAAGAAAAGAAGGTTGATTCTAATTTGGAGTTAACCTTCTTTTCTTATATATATTTTTAATAAAAATAACTTCTATAAATATATTTTCAAATTACTGTAAACACTATTAAAAGAAGGTGATTAATATGAAAAAAAAACACTTTAATTTTAATATTAAAAATTCTTTAATAGGTATTTTTACAGGTTTTGTTAATGGAATATTTGGTTCTGGTGGTGGAACTTTACTTGTACCTATATTAAATAATATTGTAAAAGTAGAAGAACATAAATCTCATGCAACAGCTTTATCTATAATAATATTTTTAACCAGTGCAAGTTCAGTAATATATATATCAAAAGGTACATATGATATTTCATTAACTCTAAAAGTAGCCCTTGGAAGTGTAATTGGTGGTATTATAGGTGCTAAGCTTTTATCAAAAGTTACTGGTAAATTTCTTAGAATTTCATTTGGTGCAATAATGATATTAGCATCTCTAAGGATGGTGTTTTAATGTTTTTAATCATAATAGGATTTTTTGCAGGTATTATAGGTGGAATGGGTATGGGTGGTGGAACTATACTTATACCCGCATTAATACTTTTTGCTCATATAGACCCAAAAATTGCACAAAGTGTAAACTTACTTTCATCTATACCTATGACTATATTTGCTTTAATAATACATATAAGAAATAAAAATGTAGTGTTTTCATTAGTTATTCCAATAGCTATATTTGGTGTTCTTGGTGCAGTGTTTGGATCATTTGTTGCAAATTATTTATCATCTGAAGTATTAAGAAAATTTTTTGGAATTTTTTTATTAATAATTGGTTGTCTAGAAATAAAAAAAGGGTTATGTGACCATAAAAAAGAAAAGTGTGGAAAATAAAAAATTATGAGAAAAATAGGCATGAGAAACATAAAAACTGGTATAGCTGTATTTTTAGCTGCCTTGGCTGGATACATAGGAGTAGTACAAACTCCAATCTATACAGTATCAGTTTGTATTTTTTCTATAAAAAATACAATAAAAGAGTCTATACAATATTCTAAAGATCGAATATTAGGAACTTTATTGGGAGGTTTTATAGGATATTTGTTTGCACTATTTTCCAATGGAAATATAATTTTAAGTTCTATTGGTGTAGTAATCGTTATATATGTATGTCAATTATTAAAAATTGCAGATTCATCTGCAATTGCATCAGTTACATTTTCAGCTATTGTAATTGGAGTTGGAGAAAATCATCCTTTAATATACTCTATTACCCGTACTATGGATACAATAATAGGTATACTAATATCTTTATTTGTAAATTTTGGAATAAGCAGACATAGATATTTAAAATATTTAATTTTCTCATTTAATTCTAATTATAATGATTGTATTAAGATAGTTTCTAAAATTGTAAATGAATCTAATTATTCTTATTATACTGATTTAAAACTTAAATTTGATGACCTCAACTTGTATTATACTCAACTTATAGATGAAGTTGTATACTCAAGTATAAGTGGAGACTTTAAATACTTAAATGAATGTTTTAATATATGTGAGCAACTTCTTCATCATTGTCATGGTTTAAATATTCTTGAAAAAAGTAGTTATAATGATACTCTAATTAAAGAATCTATCAGTAATTATCATTTAGATGTTATATCTAATATATTACCTATTGCATCAAAACTAGAACTAAGTTTAGATAAAATATTACATGAAAAATGACCTATTTTTAGGTCATTTTAAATTTATTTGGTATAAATTTTTGTTTTAATTATACATCCGTGTATTCAAAACTATCTTATTTGTATTCCTACTGTTATAAAATTATATTTCCATTTTGCTCAGATAAATAAAAATCATCCCCTAATAATATTATAGCTGTTGCACTAGTTATATCAGTCATTCTATCAACAAGCTTTTCTACCTCATCTAATCTAGAATAAACTATTATTTCAACATTATCTTCATATACTGTATCTTTAACAAAATAATTCATATTCATTATTTCATTTTGAATTTTTCCAAGTTGATTATAGTCTATTTTTATTCTAACTTCCTTGTACATTACCTTTTCTATTACTTTAGCTGAATCTATACCTATTTTAGCTCCTTTAGTGTATGCTCTAACTAATCCTCCAGCTCCTAACTTTACACCACCAAAATATCTTGTCACAACAACTACTACATCTCTTAGGTCTTCTTTTTTTATTACCTCTAAAGTAGGTATGCCTGCTGTTCCTTGTGGCTCTCCATCATCACTATATCTTTGTATATTCATAGTTTTACCAACAGTATATGCCCATACATTATGAGTTGCATCTTTATGTTTTTTCTTTATTTCATTTATAAATTCAACTGCCTCTTCTTCAGTTTTTATAGGCTTTGCATATCCAATAAAAGTAGATTTTTCTATTATAATCTCATCCATCCCAAATTCATGTAGTGTTTTATATGTACTCATTTGTATCCTCCGATTTATGTAAATAAACTTATATTGTTATTATAGCCAATATATTTTTTAGGCACAACTTTAAATAAATCTTAGTTTATGATAATAAAAAAGAAAGGAAGTATCCTTTCTTTTTATAAATTTTAATTTATAGCTAATCCACCTTCAATATTACTTCTTTTTATGTCTTTATATTTTCTATAAGATATTTCGACTAAAGATTTTTCTTGACTATGAGTTAGCATATCTATAGCATCTTTAACTTTATAAAAACCACCATCAGTAAATTCATCTTTTAATGTGTAATCACAGTTTTTAGATTGCATTATATACCATGTAATAGCATTGCATACTTCTTGCTGTCTACTTCTTGAGAAAAATTCATACATTGTATTACCAGCAGTTTCTAAAATACTTGCATCTATTCCAGTTTCTTCTTTTATTCTTAAAACTGCACTAGAATGAGTTAATTCACCTTGATGTATTTTTCCTTTTGGTAAAGTCCATTCTCCTCTATCATTTTTAACAAGCAATACTTTATTAGCATAAAACACTACTCCACCTGCACACTGTCTTACTATCATTTAGACCCCTCCTATTAACTATCTTCTTTTAGATTTTAGAAATTTATGATTTATCTAATTTTAGATGTGTTATAAATTTCAATCACTATCTTTAATTTAGTTCCTAATTTATCATTTAATTTATACATAATTTACTATTAATTAAATATATAAATGTTTAGAACTCATTAAATTTAGTGAGTTTTCATGTTAACTTCTGGAGATATACTATAGATAAATATCTTATTTACTGAATTATATGTTAAATAAAGTTAAATATGTTAAATATCTTCTTCTAATATATTTATCGCTTCTTCATATGCTCTTAATACATATTCTTTTTCGAAATTTTTCTTATTCCTCAACTGTTTTAACATTTTTAAACTATTTTTATTCCCTATTTTAGCAAGAGCTTTTGCACAATATTGCCTAGTTTGAGGATTAGTATCATAAAGCCCTCTTTGCAAATATTCTCTACTACTTGGAGATTGTATCTTTCTAAGTGCAGAATATGTTATTCTTCTTACATCTGAATGTCTATGACCTGTAAGAGGATGTAACAATGCTAAAAATCTGTCATCTTTTAATTCACCTGTTGTCCAAATTAACATCATCAAGTCTTCTGCATTCTTTTCAGTAATTATCCTTTTATATAACTTTCGCTTAAAATCTAACATATTTTCTTCATTTAAGCTTTCCATAAATTTAAGTCTATCATCTTTATTAAGAGTTAGAAATTTATCTATTATATCTTTAGATAATTCTATTTTTTCTTTAAGCATAGACTTTATTTCTAATTTAGCCTTTATTAGTTGATCATTTACTTCTGAAGTTGATAGATTTCTTATCCTGCTGATTTGAGATACTGTCCTAGATTCTTTATATAGAAGATATGTTATATAATGATCTTCTAAATTGTCTATATTATCCCAAGTTATATTCATAATACTCCCTACTTTTCTAAAATATACTCTTTATATATATTATAGTCATCTTCTTCTAGATTTACATCTAATGTTATTCCACTTTCTACATACTCAAAGTTTTCTATATTATATTTATTTTTTAGTTTACTAAATATATCTCCTCTTTCATAAGGTAGCATTAAAGTTACTGCATAAGTATTTTTCATTATATTTTCTTGTATAATGTCCATTAACTTATCCATATTTATACCTTTTTTAGCAGATATATAAACTATATCATCATGATTTTTAGGATATATATCCAGTTCTAATCTATCTATTTTATTATATACAAGTATAGTAGGCTTAGTATCTGCACCTAATTCTTTAAGTACTTTTTCTGTAGTACTTTTTTGTAGTTCATAGTTAGAGTTAGTTGCATCTATTACATGTAAAATTAAGTCCGCATATTGAACTTCTTCTAGTGTTGCTTTAAATGCTTCTACTAAGTCATGAGGAAGTTTACTTACAAATCCAACTGTATCTACTACTAAGAATTCTTTTTTATTAGGTAATAGTGCCTTTCTTAAAGTTACATCAAGTGTAGCAAACAACATATCTTTAGCCATAACTTCTTTTTCTACATCATAATCTTTATGAGTTTTTATAATTTCATTTAATAAAGTTGATTTACCTGCATTTGTATATCCCACAAGTGCCACTATAGGTATACTAGATTTTAAACGTTGTACTCTTTGAGTTTCCCTTATCTTTTTTACTTCTCTAAGTTCACGTCTTATATCTGCTGCTTTATTAAGTATATTTCTCTTATCTATCTCAAGTTTTTGTTCCCCTGGCCCTCTAGTTCCTATACCAGCTCCAGTTCTACTCATTTGACCACCCATACCATATAATCTAGGTAATCTATAGTTTAATTGAGCTAGTTCAACTTGAAGTTTACCTTCCTTACTAAGTGCTCTTTGAGCAAATATATCAAGTATTAATGTAGTTCTATCTATAATTTTTATACCAACTACTTCCTCAATATTTCTTATATGGGCTCCAGATAATTCATCATTAAAAATAACAACTGTAGCTCCTAATGAATCACTGTATGCTTTTATTTCTTCTACCTTTCCTTTTCCTACATAAAATGCAGAATCTCTAGATTGTCTATTTTGAATTAAACTTCCTACAACTTCTGCTCCTGCAGCTTTTGCTAACTCTTTTAATTCATCCATAGATTCATTTATATCTATATCATCTATTCGTCTTGCTGTAGATGTAATATTTAATCCTACAAGCAAAGCTCTTTCCTTTTTCTCTTCCATAAATAACACCTCGTTTATAGATTTATGTAATATATTGTATAACTATTATACTTTATTTTTCTTATTATACCATTAATGCTAATATTTAGTATAATTATATTAATACTATAAAATTATGGAGATAATAATATGAGTGATAATTATAAATTTTTTAACCATAAAGAATGTGAATTTTTCCCATGCCATAAAACAAATATACAAGAGGAATTCAATTGCTTATTTTGCTACTGCCCTTTATATGCTTTAGGTAAAAACTGTGGCGGCAATTTTAAATACATAAATAATGATATAAAAGATTGCTCTAGTTGTTTATTACCACATAATAAAAATAGCTATGAATATATTATGAGTAAGTTTCAAGATATTATTAAAATAGCAAAAAATAATGATTAATATTTTTAAAAAGAGAGCAGTTTACTGCTCCCTTTTTAAAAGTTTATATATTAAATAATTAGCTAAACTAACTATAATTATAAGTATTAAAATCATAATACCTGCATGGAAAAAAAATTTTTCAGGTAAAATATTTATTACCGGATCTAAATTTGGATCAAATATCCAATAGTCATTGTTAAACATAATTTTGTGAAATAACACAAAACTACCTTTAAAATTTATAACTACTGGCAATATTAATATCATCGGTAGCAAAATTAATGTTTTTGATGTTGTTTTTAATATTTCTATATTTTTATTTAATATATTTATTATTACTCCTATTATAGAAAGTACTAGTGATATATTAAATATTTTGTTCATATTTTGAAATATATCTCTAACTTCCTCAAAATGAATTTTACCTTGTTTCGAAGATTTTAAAGTTGGTAATTCAAACTCTTTATTATCTTTACTTAAATTATAATCTATCATATAATCATAATTTTCTTTTATTTCTTCTTTAGATATACCTGATAAAATAGGTATATTCAAGTAATCTATATCAAAATAATAAAGTTGTTTAAATCCTACAGTAAATTTTACTATGGTAATTATAATTAATATACTAAAAATAACTGAAAATATTATATTAATAATTTTTTTCATATATTAAATACCCCTAAGTATTTTTACTAATATATATTATTTTATTAGTAGTTTAATTTATATTTTTAACATACTAATAAAATTTCATTATACTATTTTTGTTGTAAAATCCTCTATATTCCATACATCATCTACTATATCCATATAGAATTCTGGCTCATGAGATACTAAAAGGACAGTTCCCTTAAACTCTTTTATAGCCTTTTTAAGTTCATCTTTAGCTTCTACATCTAAATGGTTTGTAGGTTCATCTAAAACTAGTAAGTTTATATTTTTTAACATTATCTTACATAATCTAACTTTAGCAGCTTCTCCTCCACTTAAAACTCTCATTTGGCTTGTTATATGCTCATTAGTTAGTCCGCACTTAGCAAGACTTTGTCTTACTTCAAAGTTTGTAAGCCCTGGGAATTCTGCCCATACTTCATCCATTGGAGTATTATAGTTATCTCTTGAGCTTTCTTGTTCAAAGTATCCAACTTCTAGATAATCTCCATGTCTTACTTCTCCACCAAATGGTTTTATTATTCCAAGTAATGTTTTAAGTAATGTTGATTTACCTATACCATTCATACCTTTTAGAGCTATCTTTTGATTTCTCTCTAATATAAAGTTTAATGGTTTAGTTAAAGCTTCATCATAACCTAAAATTAAATCATTTGTTTCGAATACAAATCTACTTGGAGTTCTAGCTTCTTTAAATCCAAAAGTAGGTTTTATCTTTTCTTTTGGCTTTTCTAATATTTCCATTTTATCTAATTGTTTTTGTCTACTGTTTGCCATACCACGAGTAGCAACCCTTGCTTTATTTCTAGCTACAAAGTCCTCTAGTCTCTTTCTTTCTTCTACTTGCTTGTCATATGCATTTTCTTCTTGACGTTTCTTTATTTCATTAAGTCTTACAAACTCATCATAATTTCCTTTATATCTATTTAATTCTCCATTTTCCATATGATATATTACATTACAAGTATTATTTATAAATGCTATATCATGAGATACTAATATGAAACTATTTTCATATTCTTGAAGATATCTTGTTAACCAAACTATATGTTCTTCATCTAAATAGTTTGTAGGCTCATCTAATATTAATATCGTAGGATTTTCAAGTAATAACTTAGTAAGAAGTACTTTTGTTCTTTGTCCTCCACTTAAATCTGTTACATCTCTATCTAGCCCTATTTCTCCAAGACCTAATCCATTAGCTATTTCTTGTATTTTAGCATCTATCATATAGAATCCGCTGTTTTCTAATATAGTTTGTATATCTGCTGTTTCTTCCATAAGTTTAGCCATTTGTTCATCATTGGCATCACCCATTTTATCATACATAGCTAACATTTCTTGTTCTAAATCAAACATTGACTTAAACGCTTCTCTTAATATATCTCTAATAGTTTTCCCTTTTTCAAGAACTGTATGTTGATCTAAGTAACCTACACTAACTCTTGATGACCACTTTATATTACCTGCATCTGGCATAAGTTTTTTTGTTATTATATTTAAGAAAGTTGATTTACCTTCTCCATTTGCTCCAACTAATGCTATATGTTCACCTTTTCTAAGTCTAAATGAAACATTTTCTAGTATAGTTCTAGCTCCAAAGCCATGGCTTACATTTTCTACTACTAGCATCTTAACACCTCTTTATAATTTTTTATCTACATTCTATACTATAATATATTCTTTTTTGACTTAAATCAAGTATTTGACATATGTCTAATGCTCTTATTTAGGTGTTAAATGTAAAGTAAATCATTATAAAACATAATCATGCATCCAGCTGTAGTTTTCTGAGCTAATGTTATACTTTTTAAAGCGATTAAGTAGAACTTTGTATTTAAATCAATTATATCTTTATGCATAAAATCAAATTTAATAGCATTTAATGAATTATAATTAGCATAATCAGCAACTGAGTTTAATATTATAGGTTCCTCTGTACACTTAAATCTCTTTATTGTTCTGTAGTTTTCTTTTATATAAGATTCAAACTGTCTATGATTATCAAATAACTTTCCCTTAGCATGTTGTGGGATAGTTAAATCTTGAATTATATGACACATTGCACCAAAGTAAAACATACTCTGCTCATAATTATCTAATTTAAAATACTTAATAGCTTGTGAATAGTAATTGCTACATACAGTAAGTGCATTTTCATCATATCCATACATACCTTTTTCTTCTCTTGGATTATAAAAGTGTTGATAGCATTTAAAATCCTGATCTGCCCATACTAATCCTTCATTCATCTTTGATTTATATTTTTTAAATAATTTTAATTCATCATGATATCCATTAATATTTAAAATTTCTAATGCATTTTCTTGAATATATAAATGTACTTCACACTCTGTTTTTTTAATTGTTCTTTTTATTGGACTTACCACTTTAAAGGTACTAGTTAATGCTTTTCCATAGGCACCTTCTAGCTTACTTTTCATTGATATCACCTATAATTTTATTTATTTGTAAAATACTCTTCTATACCATCTGATATAGATTTCATTAACTTATTTTGATATTCTGGATTTGACATCATTTGGTCTTCATTATAATTACTTAAAAATCCCATTTCAACTAAAACTACAGGAACTTGTGACCAATTAAATCCAGTTAAATCATTTCTTTCAAATACTCCATTTACTTGTATACCTGATTCCTTCATTTTGTTTTCAATCAAGTTTGCGCAAGTTTTACTATCTTCATATATATTAGTTGTATATTTACTTTCTTTAGCTGGAATTAAAATAGATGCACCTGTTTTCCCTGGATTATTTAAGCTATCTGCATGCACCCTTATTACCATATCTACTTTATTATTATTTGCAAATATAGCTCTTTCTGAGTTACTTATATTAACATCATGACTTTCTCTAGTCATGATTACTTTATAACCTTTATCTTTTAATATATGTTTTAAAACTGTAGATGCCTCTAAATTTAATATATATTCTGGTTTTTTTGTGGCCACTCCTGTTGCCCCGGAAGATACTCTAGCCTTTTTTACATAAGACCCTGGTGCCACAGGTTCTAAGTTGCTATCTCCTTTTTCTTGATGACCTGGGTCAATACATATTAATATATCTTTTTCTACTTGTTTTTTACCTTCATTATCTTCCTTTTTATCATCTACGACTATACCTTTACTTATTAAGTTAGTAGCCTTGTACAGATTTTTAGCAGGATCTGAATTTCCTATAATTACTATGGCTAAAGCTATTATAATACCAACTAATACTCTATATTTTTTCATAAAACCATTCCCTTCTGTATATAACTTTTTCAGGTCTAATTCATAGAATATTATCTCCATTACCTATAATTTTTATAAATAATATACAAAATTTAGAATCTATTATAGTTTTTAATTTTCAACTATAATCATATATATTTTATATATTGTTTTTAGGAGGTTTTATGAAAAAAGTAATTTCAAAAAATATAAGCCGAAATCGTAATTCACCTACTTCTAAGCTATGTGCTTTTAGCTCATTAGATTTTATTGTTTTAGCATCTACATTGGCAGTGGCATTAGGAGAGGAACTGAGCGATGATGATATAAGTATATTAGCTACATTTTTTGCTGTTTTATCTGATGAACTAGCTTTAATAGAAGCTGTTAATGACTGCTCTTCTTCTGAAGATGAGGATGAAACATTTACAGTACCAACCCCAGATGTTGCCATTACTAGTACAAAAACAAATAAATCAAACTCTAAAAATAATTCTTTTAAAAGAAAAGTTATAAAAAAAAGAATAAAGCGGAAAAAAACACTTGATTAAATTTAATTTTATTAAGTGTTTTTTTATGCTTTATATTACATAATTTCCATATATATTTTTTATATTATACTTTTAAGTTTTTTCTACTTATTATAATTCTATATTTTCTTAACTATATTATTGAAATTTTAAATTTAATAATTATTTAATATCTTAATAATTTCTAGTTTTTGACTTATTTATTGTTTTTGTAATCTACGGTTTTACTTCTTCTGTTTTCCAAGGATTAAAATATTATTAATGCAAAATATAATATCAAAGCAAAGCACCATGACTTATTAAATACTTCATTGAAAGGACGGTGTTTTATGTTTTCTAAAAAGAATAATAAAAAAATTATTAATACAAAATTTTCATTACTTGTATGCTTATTATTTTTAATATATTTTTTCTCAAATAATTTAATTTATGCAAAATCTATAACAAAAACTGAAAATGAATCTTTAATACCTATAGGCAATGTAATTCATATAGAAACAGAATTAGAAAATATTATTGTAAGAAATTCTATAAATAGCTCTCCTTTTAATTTAGGTGATGAAATAATTAGTATAAATAATATTAATATTAAAAACTATAGCGATTTATCTAATATATTAAATAGTTTGCCAAACAATACAAATATTATTAATGTTACAGTAAAAAGAAATAATCATTTGATAAATATAAAAACAATAAAAGAAAAATTAGATGAGGTAAATTTAACAGATAATATATCAGGATTTGCTACATTAACCTATATTAATCCTATAAGTGGTGAATTTGGAGCTGTAGCCCATCCTATTAGCTTAGGTAGTTATAGAAAAATAAATATAAAAAATGGTTTTATTTCAACAACATCTAATTTAAATATAGAAAAATCTTATAGAGGAAATGTTGGTTGTATTAGCGCAAAGCCAAAAGACTATATCGGTAAATTTAATAATAATACTAACTTTGGTATAAAAGGAAATATTGTAAAATTAGATACTTCTAACTTTAAAAGTTATAAAGTAGCCTCTTTAAATGAAGTAATAGTAGGTAAAGCTCAAATACTTTTACAAACTAGCAATGAAGGTCGTAAAAAATTTAATATAGAAATTTTAAATATAGAAAATCAAAGATTTCCTAAACCTAAAACATTTAAAATACGTATCATCGATAAAGAACTATTAAATCTTACAGGTGGAATTGTTCAAGGTATGAGTGGTACTCCTATAATTCAAAATAACAAAATAATTGGAGCTATATCTCATGCAGTTGAAAATGATCCTACCACTGGATATGCGGTTTTTATTAAGTGGATGATAGAAAACTAGTAAAACTAAATGAAGTAAGTTACTAATAAAATTTTAGTAACTTACTTCATTCAATATATTATTGAGGTAACATATTAGGTACGACTTCTTCTGGAACATTAACATAACTTTGTGGCACATCTCCAACTATTATAGTTTCACATATTGGAATTTGTGATTTTACTTCTTTTGTTGAAGTTGTTAGAGGTATAACTACTTTGACTTGTGTTTTAGCCTCTAAATAAATTGTATGTCTAGTTTGATTTATTCCAGCTGATTCAAACTTAGTTTTAAAATCAACTGATACAGTACCTATAGGTTCAATAGATACTTTTAATTGTGGTCCGTATTTTGCTAGTATAGGACTTTTCAAAGCAGTTCCTATTGGTATATACGAAGTTGTACTCTTTACTTGCTTTAATTCATTTTGTATTTCTAAGGCTACATCTGATGCTACTTGGTTCATTAAAATAGTATTGGATTGTATCATAGATATTTTTCCTTGAGAATCTAACTTGGTATATATTAAATCTGAATAATCTATTTTATCTTTTACAGTTTCTCCAACTGCTTTATTTATAGCTCTATTTGCAAGTTCTAAGGATTTAGTTTCAGCAAGTACAGTAATTGTTGGTCTTAAGCTGTTATCAACATATATAAAACTGCCTATAAATACAGACACTATAAATATCATTATAAATGTAACTATAATTCTTTTAAAGTCACCTAATTTAGAATCTATTACTCTCTTCCCCAAAATAATCCCCCTTATTATTTTTATGTTATAAATATAAATTATTTTCTTACTTTTAAATAATTTATATATTATTAATAATTCACATATTTTTAGTATATAAGTAAAAAATAATTAATACTATAATTTTAGGATAATAATATATCGTTACATTACTTTCATTTTTGTGTATTAATTAGAAAATAATTATCATATGTGGTATAATATTACATTAGGTAAGGAGGTTAAGTTTAATGAGTAATGATAACAATGAAAATAATAAAATAAGAAGAAAAAAAGTAAGTTCTTCTGCTAATAAGAATAATTCTTCTAAAAATACTAACTCTAGCAAACCTAAAACTAAGTCTTCAAAAAAGAAAGACAAATTTAAGGTACTTAGAGTAACAGGAATAGTATTTTTAGCTATGTTAGTAATTATTTCTGCAGCAGGAACAGGTTTAGTATTTGCATCATTAAGAGATGTTGAACCAGTTACTAAAACACTGTTAGATGAAAAAACTTACCAAGCAACTGAAATTAGATATGCTAATGGAGAATTATTATCTATTGCACCTACAGTAAATAAGAAAAGCCCTATTAAAATAGATCAAATGCCTCAAAACATTATCAATGCAGTTGTTTCCATCGAGGATGAAAGATTCTATGAACATAAGGGTGTAGATATAAAAGGTCTATTAAGATCTGTTGTAAAAACCTTAACGGGAACTAGACAAGGTGGTAGTACAATACCTATGCAGGTATCAAAAATGTTACTAACTACTGATAAACAAACTTTAACGCGTAAAATAAAAGATATTTATTATGCTTATGAAATGAGTAAGAATTTAACTAAGAATCAAATTCTTGAAGTTTATTTAAATAACTTTTTCGTAGGTAGAGGTCTTTCTGGTGTACAAGCTGGTGCTCATGGATACTTTAGTAAAAATGCCAAAGATCTTACATTAGCTGAATGTGCATTACTAGCCGGCTCTACAAAAAATCCATCTAGTTATGCAGCTTATGTAACTGGAAAACTAGACGGTACAGAAGTTAAAAGTGATGTAGAAAATAGACTTTTATTCTATGTAAATACTCCTGATGATAATCTTGATGATCCTACTCAAGTTGAACTTGATATGATTGATAAATTAAATGAATGGGGATTAATACCTAGTAAAGATACATATAAACAATTAAAATCTGGTACTATGGTAGTCAGAAAAGCTGTTAGTAATCCAAAAGCAATAAAAAGAAGAAATATTGTTTTAAGTAAAATGTTAGAGCTTGGATATATTAATGATTCACAATACGAAGAAGCTATATCTGAGCCTATAAATATAAAATTACCTAAGTCTGAAGATACTGTAGTATCTTCTGTAGAAGACCTTATAGAATATAAAGTTATAGATGCTTTAGTTGAACAAGGACATACTAAAGATGAGGCTTATAATATGTTCTATAATGGTGGTTTAAGAATAGCAACTACAATAGATCCAACTATGCAAGATACTTTAGAAAAAGAATATGAAAATGATAGTAATTTCCCTGGTAGTAGAATAGATTCAGATGGATCTCATCAACCGCAATCTTCAATGGTTATATTAGACTATAGAACTGGTCAAATAAAAGCATTAGTTGGTGGTAGACATATTACAGGAAGAAAAACTTTAAATAGAGCAACTACTCCTCAACAACCTGG
>JAEIGA010006668.1_pt1 | contig 17590 bp, 9 predicted proteins | sample 9270691 | NCBI WGS metagenome assembly JAEIGA01 (sample SAMN17057246, study PRJNA624740) | gut metagenome | biome: biome; isolation source: fecal sample | host: Bos grunniens | place: China: Xizang | collected 2019 | reverse complement strand
TCTCCTTTTTTCGTATTGCTCGTTTTTTCTGCTGTTGATTGGCAGTTGGGACGCCCCAACTGCCAATCAGTCCTTATAAAGTTGAATCATTGATGGTAATTTTAACATCATATTTTCGCACTTCGTTTTTTAATTTATGTAAATGTGATTTTGTGTATTTTTCAACTCTTTTATGAGTGAGATGATTGCAGTTGTAGTAGCTCGGTCAATTACTCTATGACGGTTGCCTGGAAAATGATGAGTAGCAGAAATGATGCCTTTAGGTGTTTTAACCGCAATACAGACTGTTCCAACCGGTTTCTCCGGTGTGCCTCCTCCTGGGCCGGCTATGCCCGACGTTACGATAGAACAGTCGGTGCCTATAACTTGGCAAGCTCCTTGTGCCATTTCTTCAACAGTGGGAATGCTTACTGCTCCGAAGGCTTCGAGTGTCTCGTTAGCTACTCCTAACACGCGATGTTTTACATCATTGCTATATGCCACAACGCTACCCATAAAAACCGATGAACTACCTGCAATAGAGGTGATTTGGTGTGCGATATTTCCTCCGGTGCAACTTTCGGCTGTAGCAATGGTGAGTCCTAATCTGTTGAGATGATGTAATAATATTTCGGGTGGAGTGAGGTCGTCATCGTGTAAAATATAGTCGCCAAATCGCTCAATTAATTCGTTTTTGTATCTATCAAGTTCTTGATTAATGAAGTTGCCATCGGCATGTGTGCCATCAAGACGTAGGCGTATCAATCCCGATTTTGGTAGATATGCAAGGTGTATGTATGTGGGGAGTGAGTTTTCCCAATCGCTAATTTCCATTGCAAGACGCGATTCGCTCCAGTCGGTAATTAATAGAGTGCGATGTTCGATGGTTACATTGCTGTGAAACTTTGCTAACAACATTGGTAATACTGCCTCGCGAAACATTTGTTGAGTTTCAAATGGTACTCCCGGCATGGCAACAAGCACTTTGCCTTCTTTCTCAAACCACATTAATGGTGCTGTTCCTACTCGGTTTTGAATCACTTTGCATGATGATGGCACAATAGCTTGTGTTGCAGTGAGTGTATTTAGTTTTAGTCCTCGTTTTGCTACAACTTCTTTTACATTCTCAAGCACATCGGCATTTTCATATAGCTCTCCACCAAAGTATTGACAAAGTATTGACTTAGTGATATCGTCTTTTGTTGGTCCCAACCCTCCTGTAGTTAAAACTATGTCGCTCAATTCAAAAGCACGATTGGTAGCACGAAGAATTTGCGTTGAATCATCGCCAACCACTTGCACGTCATTAACTTTCCACCCATAAGGACCTATCATTCGAGCTATATCTCCCGAATTCGTGTCAATCACTTGCCCGATGAGGATTTCATCTCCGATAACAATAATTGAAACATTCATGATAAATTGAGAATTGAAAGTTGAAAATTGAGAAAATGTCTTATTTCTTGTTCTGCTGTTTTATTGTCTTGATGATTGAGGTTAAGATGGTAATGATTTTTCAATTATATAGTTATTCTTGCATAAGGTACGGCGTTGTAGTGGCAGAAGTCGCCGGCGAGGTATTTGTAGTATCCAGCAATGGCTACCATTGCTGCATTGTCGGTTGTAAATGCTCGTTCGGGGATAAACGCGTTTAATCCATGTTTGTCGCAATAGTCGGCAATAGCTTGTCGTACGCCTGAATTGGCTGATACACCACCACCTATGGCAACGGTTTTAACTCCAGTGAGGTCAATGGCTTTTTTGAGCTTGTCAAGAAGAATTTCGATGATAGTGCGTTGCAATGATGCGGCGAGGTCGGCTTTGTTTTTTTCGATAAAGTCGGGATCGAGTTTTTTTGCATCACGCAATGTGTAGAGAAATGAAGTCTTTAATCCACTAAAACTGTAATTTAGCCCGGGGATATGTGGCTTGGAGAACTTAAAACGAGATGCGTCACCTTCAGTTGCGAGTCGATCGATATGAGGTCCTCCGGGATAGGGTAGTCCCATTACTTTTGCACATTTGTCGAATGCTTCACCGGCAGCGTCGTCGATAGTTTGTCCAAGAACTTCCATGTCGTTATAATTCTTAACAAGAATGATTTGAGAGTTTCCTCCCGATATAAGCAGACAGATGAAAGGGTATTCGGGGACGGTATCGTCGGGGTTGCGACGAATGAAGTGAGAAAGCACATGCCCATGAAGGTGGTTTACGTCAACGATGGGAATGCGTAGCCCTAATGATAGACCTTTTGCAAATGATGTTCCCACAAGTAGAGAGCCTAATAATCCGGGACCACGAGTAAAAGCTATGGCACTAAGGTCGGCTTTCTCGATTCCGGCACGTTTGATGGCGGTGTCAACCACCGGTACGATGTTTTGTTGGTGGGCACGAGATGCCAGTTCTGGAACAACACCACCATATTCTTCATGAACGCTTTGACTTGCAATGACGTTTGAAAGAAGAATGCCGTCTTTAATAATCGCTGCACTTGTGTCGTCGCACGATGATTCGATTCCCAATATAATAGTGCTCATAATGTTGCTTCGTTATACTAATAAAAATTATAACTACAAAGATACGAATTTAATATATAATGTTTAGTGTGTAGTTGCTGAATTTTATATAAATTTGTGGTATAAATAAAGTGAATATGTATAAAGACTCATTCAAGGTTGTTGCGGCAATTCCTAAAATAAATGTTGCCGATTGTGAACATAACGCGAGTAATATAATAAGCATTTGTGGCAAATTGAGTAGCCAAGATGTGCAGTTGGTCGTTTTTCCGGAGTTGTCGATTACGGGTTGTACATGTGGCGATTTATTTAGTTCGGAGGTGCTGATAGCAAATTGCGACAGGCAGTTGGCTCGCATTGCCAATGAATCGCGAGCATGGGATATGTCGATAATTGTGGGGGCAGTGATTGCTCATGATGAGAATTTATATAACTGTGGAGTTGTAATTTCACGAGGTGAAATAATAGCAGCTGTGCCTAAATGTGTTAATGACGGTAGCCAAATTTTTGTGTATGGCGAAAATGTTGATAAAATCGTTTCGATTGCAGGGAAAAAGGTGAGAATGGTAAGTAGTCAGATGCTTCCGGTAGAAGATGGATATGTTGCAGTTATTGTTGGCGATGACTTTGCCGATGCTAATTTCTCGTCACAAACACGTGGTCAGGTTGTAGCTCACTTAGGAGCTCACAAGGCGGTGATGGGAGAATATCAACATCATATAGATAATATTGTGTCTCGGTCTCAGCGATGGGGTACAACATATATATATGCCGGAGCAGGTTATGGAGAATCTACCACCGATTATGTATATGACGGGATTGCAGTTGTAGCTCAAAATGGAGAGTTGTGTGCCAAAAATGAGCGATGGCAATTTACAGAACAATGGGTTGAAGCTGAAGTTGGAGGTGAGGCACCTAAATATATGCCTGCAATGAAAATTGCAGAAAATGCTGATGTGGTTTATAAAAATCCATTTGTGCCAAATGAAGATATTGCTGAAACATATTGTAGTGATGCTGTGAATATTCAAATCATGGCATTGATGCGTAGATTGGAGGTTACACATTGTAAGAATCTTGTAATTGGAATTTCGGGTGGGCTTGACTCAACGCTTGCATTACTTATCGCAGTTAAAACATTTGATCGATTAGGTATTGATAGAAAAGGAATTATTGGTGTAACGATGCCGGGTTTTGGTACTACTGATCGAACATATAATAATGCACTTGTGATGATGCGTTCATTTGGAATTTCAATGCGTGAGATTTCAATAGTGGAAGCTGTTAAACAACACTTTGCCGATATAAATCATAGTATATCGGTGCATGATATAACGTATGAAAATTCGCAAGCACGTGAACGTACCCAAATATTAATGGATATAGCCAACCAAGTGGGAGGCATGGTACTTGGCACGGGAGATATGTCGGAATTGGCTCTTGGGTGGGCTACATATAATGGCGACCACATGTCGATGTATGGTATTAATGCCGGAGTGCCTAAAACTCTTGTAAAAAGATTGGTTAAATGGATTGCTGAAACTGAAAATGATGAAGTTTGTAGAAAGGCATTGTTTGATGTTATTGATACCCCAATAAGTCCCGAACTCGTACCTGCTGACGATAATGGAAATATCAAGCAAAAGACAGAAGATTTAGTTGGACCTTACGAGTTGCACGACTTTTTCCTATATTATACATTAAAATTTGGATATGCACCTTCACGAATTTATTCTTTAGCTCAAACGGCTTTTGAGGGTGTATATGATAATGTGATTATAAAGCAATGGTTGACGACGTTTTTCCGTAGGTTCTTTAATCAACAATTCAAACGCTCATGTCTGCCCGATGGTCCATGTGTGTGTGGTGTAAGTTTGTCGCCAAGAGGTGCATGGCAAATGCCATCAGACGCATCTTCGTCATTATGGCTTAAAGATTGCGAGGATATTAATATATAATAACTCTAATTGAGTTTTTTACAGCATCAGTTGTCAAATTGTTAATAATAGTTTTCTTGATTTAGAACTATTCTTCCCAACAGGGCGTTTTCTTTGCTATTTCAGGTATAGTGGAGGCATGATAAATGGGGTCGTAACCACGTAATCGTTGAGAGCGATAGTCGTTTAATGCAATAATGGCATATTTGCCGAGAATGAGTATTGCAATAAGGTTGCAAATTGTCATCATTCCCATTGTAATGTCGGCAATCGCCCACACGAAGTCAAGACTTGCTGTGGCTCCAATCATTACCATAGCACCTACTGCTCCTCGATAAAAATATAGTATGCTGCGTTTTTTTGTCATGAACTGTATATTGGTTTCTCCGTAATAATAGTTTCCAATAATACTTGTAAATGCAAAAAGGAAGATGGCAATTGTTACGAAATCTCTACCATAAGCTCCAACCTCGTGGTTTAGTGCTACTTGAGTGAGTTCTATGCCATTGAATTGAGTGTAAAATGTGCCACTGCAAAGAATAATTAAAGCTGTGCAGGTGCAAATGATTATAGTGTCGGTATAGACAGCGAGTGATTGCACTAATCCTTGTTTTACCGGGTGGCTTACTGATGCAGTGGCTGCTACGTTTGGAGCTGAGCCTTCGCCAGCTTCGTTGCTGAAAAGTCCACGTTTGATTCCCATAAGCATTGCCATTCCTAATCCACCGCCTAAGGTTGACTCAATAGAGAATGCTTCTGTTACGATAAGTTTTAGTATCGACGGAATTTGAGTTATGTTCAGAACTATGATTATGAAGGCAAGAAGAATGTATGCAATAGCCATTATGGGGACGATTATTTCGCTAAAACGTGAGATGCGTTGAATGCTACCACATATTATTAATAGAGAAAGTAAGGTTAATACGATACCAATAATTGTTGGTGACAACCCAAAAGATGCGTTGACGGCAGATGCTATGGTGTTGGATTGTACAGAGTTATAAGCTAAGCCAAAAGTGATTGTTATGAGAATTGCAAAAAGGTTGGCCCATGCTTTGTTTCCTATGCCATATTTGATATAATATGCAGGTCCACCCATATATGATTTTTCGCCTTTTACTTTGTATAATTGAGCGAGTGTCGATTCTATAAAAGCATTTGATGCACCGAGTAGGGCAATTATCCACATCCAAAACACAGCTCCCGGACCTCCAATGGCGATAGCAGTGGCTACACCGGCGAGGTTCCCTGTTCCCACGCGACTTGCTATCGACACGGCAAATGCTTGAAAAGAACTTATTGAGTGCTTTTTATCGGAGTCGTGTTGAGCATTGTGTTTCTTACCGGAGTTGGCAAGTTGTTTTATCATTTCGCCAATCATGGTAAATTGTATGCATCGAGTTTTTATTGTGAAGTATATAGCACAAAACAATAATGCTATAATGAGGATATAACTCAAAAAAATGTTGATTAAGTCGAGTATCTCCATGTGTTGAAAAGCTATGTTTATTATTATTGAACTGCAGTGCTGTCAGGAATAATTGTAGGATTTGTGGTTGTAATACTATCAACAGAAATAGTGTCGATAGGGTTCTCTGAATCGTTGTTTTTCTTATTCTTTTTCTTATTCTTCTTTTTTAAGAATGCAAACATATTATCAAAGTCTTGGCGATACATAATACCAACCCCTTGAGTGGTGGTTGCTGTTTTGAGATAGTAGTTCTGGTCATTATAACGATTGTAGGCTTTAAGACGCCATGACCCTTTTGGATTTAATAGATATTCTATATCGAAATCTCCGATGAATTGGTTGGTATTTAGAGATTTATCACGATAACCGAAGTTGCCATTCAAACGAAGTCGGTTATTGAGTAGTGTGCTTGAAAGAGCCACATCTACTTCAACGTCGGAAAAGTCGCCCAAGTTGCTTCGTAGATTGGGCGAAATGGTCCAATTTTCGCTAAGCTGACCTAACATGTTGCTAAGTTGTGAAGATATAGTTGATGATGCTACCGAAAAAAGTTCATTTCCTTTGGTGGTTGTCATGTATTCGGGAGTGTAAAAGCGATTTAGAGCTAACAGATATAAGCATTGGCGTTTCATCATTTCTTCGGTACTTATGATGCTGTTAACTTTACTTTCAATGTCTCCTTTTGAGTTGGCAAATGATGGAAATTCGAGTTTGTATTTGATGTCGGGTTGAGTCATTATGCCGTTGATGTTAAAAACAACATCGATAGGGACATTTGTGTTATTTACACTCTTATCTTCAAGAAATGCTTCATCGAGGTCGCTAAGGTTGGCTTTAACCGGATATACGGCAGCGATGTCGAGTTTGGCTGCCATAGGGTCGCCATCAAACGATATTTTACTATCATCTCTGATTTTGAAGTCTTTGAGGATAATATCTTGTAGTGTGAAGTTGTAACTGCCTTCATCGAGTTCGTATGTGCCATACATCTTTACGTCGTCGTTGCTTGTTGAATAATGAAGTTTTAGTTGTCCTGTACCTCGAGCTTTAATTCTGTCGCCTCCAACCGGGTCCATAACTAATGTAACTTGTGCGTTAGGCGTTACGTCAGCAATGATATTCATGTTGAATATCGTAGAGCTGGTCTCTTCTCGTTTTTTGATGCTTTCTCTGAAGCGAATAACTTCGATTGGCTCGTTACTTGAGCTTGATAATATGGGGTCTTTGCCTATTAAATTTTTGTCGCGGAATGAGAGGAAGTTGTATTCGCTGGCACTAACCAAATCGGAAATGATAAATGTGAATGTTGAATTAGAAGCAGTTCTCATTTCAACACCAAGATTAACCACTCCGGGTTTTCCGTTGATTCGGGCAAAACCGTTGCCGTTAATATGCCCATACCAATTCTCGCCAAATTTCTCAGTTGTATTGTAGCATAAGAAGTTGCTTGCATTAGTGATATTAAATTCAAATTCGGCATCTCTAAAGTATGAATGTCGCAACTGCCCGTTGAGAGTTGCCGTGTTGTGATTTGGATCGTAGATTGTTATGTTTTTGAAATCTATTAATCCCGGATAAATGTGAATTGTATCGGAAGCAGAATATGTGACATCGGTAAACTTGATTTTGAACTTAAAATCATCAACATAAATATCTCCGATTAAATCTACGTCTTTGAAAGTCCCATAAAGTTGAGCTTTACCGGTAGCCAAACCCTGAATGTCAGATGCAAATGCCGACATAAATGGTTGCATGAAACTTGCATTAAGTTTGTTGGCATTAAATCTGAGATCGAGAGCTTCTTTTATAGGGAATATATCGGCATTGATATATGAATGTAAGCCATTTTCTTGGGTTATATCGGCATTGATGTTGACAGCTTGTTGTTCATTGTCCCAGTGAGCGTCGAGAAGTCCGTCGCCAAACACGGTGCCATTATAACTGATGCCTTTGACGTCTAACCTTGGAGTGTATGCCACAGGACTTTTGCTGAATAATTCAGAAGCATAGAATTTTCCTGTTGCGTCGCCCCCAATTGTTACACTATTTATCTCAAGGGTTTGGAATAAATAGTCGAGACTTAGATTTTTGATGTCAATACATAGCACATCATTGGGCGAAGGTGATGCTTTCCCAGAGATGTTGATATATTGCTCGGCATGTCGCACATCAAAATTCTCTACCGCGATGATTGAATCTGAATAGTGAACATTGGCATGTTGGATTGTCCAAACACTGTCGTTAAATGCCAATTCGCTTGGGTTGATGGTTAAATCGGTAGCTAAATTATTCTTTTCATCGCGAGAGAATAGGGTAGATAGGTCAATGGCTCCGTCAAAGCGTTGTTTGCGGTTTATTTTCCAATTGACATTTGCATCAAGACGGTTGTTGCTTCCATTGCAAATGATGTCGATTGGCATCATACCATGTTTTGTGGGTTGCTCGGTGTGGGCCAATAATTGGCATTTGTCAATGCTGTTGTCAATATCAATAGATAGTTGGGTGTTTTCTATAAGTTTGTTCTTGTTTGCTATATACGGAATGTTTGTGGCGAGATTGAATTTGCCGTCGGGTTGGCTGAAGTTTCCACTTATGATTAACGGAGAGAATAGTTTAATTCCGGTGTTGAAATAGTCTAAAATATCGTTGTCGTTGTTAATAGTTATGCTGTATGTAAAGTTGTTATGTTTTTGTCCTGAAATTGGTTTATGAGGAAGACAATCGGAATTGTTGAAAATTGCGGGTAGAGAATAGGATAGTAGCTCTTTTATTTCGGGTGCTAACGACTTGAACGAATAGCTCCCGATGATAGAGGCGTTAAATGGCGTTGACGATATTGAAATTTGTTGAGGGTATGAGTCATTATTAGCGTTGATAGTGATTTTGTCGATAAATAAATCTTTGTCGGGTCGGTTGTTGAAACGAATGTTACTTATGTTGATATATCCATTTGCTCTGTCGGGGTCAACTCCTTTAATATTTGCATCAATTGTGGCCGATAAATTTGTTTGTTTTTTGCTTAAATTGATTTTGTCAAAAGCGATTAAAGGTATGTCGGCGTGTAAATCAACCATAGGATTATTTTTGTTGATATTTCCATTTCCAATAATGGATAATTGCACATTTGGGTCGTTGATTGAGATAAAGCCTTCTATATCTTCGTTGTTAATAGATATATTGGTAGTTATGTCGTTGTATTGATAGTTATTGAAGTCGAAGTGAGCGATTTCTCCATCGACAGTGCCTTTAATTTTTTTGTTATTTAGAAATATATTGAAATTGATGTCGCCGGTGGTGGTGCCGAGTTTTGTATTGTTTGCAAGTTTGCCAATATTAAATTCTTGTGCAATAACCTTTCCGGTTAATTGTGTAGCCTTTGATTTGCCTGTTCTCTTGTAGTCAAGGTTAATTGAGCCATTGCCAATTGCTGTAGTTGTTTTTCCCAAAAAGTGAAAGTTGTTTAATAAACCATTGAGCTGCCCATTAAGTTTAATGTGTCCTAATTGTTGTAGTTGTAATGATAGTTTGGGCTTTATGATATTTAGTTGGGTCAAAATTCTGGTTATGTCGTGTGCATTAGTGTTAATTGAAAGGTCGGGGAATGAAATGTGCATTGTTTGGGGAGTTATTGCATTGACAATATTACCTGAGGTTGATAAATTTATAGTTTTGGAATCATGGTTAAGTTGTAAGGTGTTGATAATTAGATTGTTTAGATTTCCATTGGCGTTGAGTGTAATATTTAGTTGTTCATCGAAGTTTTTGAATGTAGGCACAAATGCTACAAAATCACAAAGATTTATATAACTACCATCTAATAGGGCAATATTAAACGGTATTTCGCCTATTTTTTTACTAATGTCGTTCAAATTGTTATATGCGATATTGATGTCGCTAAATGCAAGATGCGACTTGTCTAACGAAAGCTCAAGACCCTTAACGTTTATTCCGGTTGATGTTATGTGGAAGTCCCCATGAAGGTCAGATATTTTTATTCCTGATTGTTCTTCAACACTAAAACGTTTTATATTGAAAATATAATCATCGTTTTTTAGTTGTGGAATGTGAATGTCGGCATTGAGGTTTGAAATATTGATGTGATTTTTGTCGAAGCAGTTATTGTTCGTTGGCTTCGATAAGATGTTAAACGATGCTTGTGAATCGCGAATCACAACAGAGTTGATGCGTAGGTCAAACTTTGTGGGTGGTTTGTTTTTGTCTTTTGGTTTTAGTCGCTCTATTATGTTTTGAATATTGAGTTGAGATGCTGAATCGGTTTGATATATTTTCGCATCTAACCCAATGATTGCCGCATGTGTTATTACAATATTTTTGTTGTGGAATAATTCATATAAGTCGATGCCTGCGTCAAGTTGTTCAATGTTTAGTGCTTCTTTATTAAAATCATCAATAATTGTAACATTGCTTATTGATACTCGATTGAATGGGGTAATGCTGATAGACTCAATGTCAACATCAGTGCCGAGGAGGGTAGATAGTTCCGACTCGCTAATTTTGCAAAGTTGATGTTGCACAGAAGGTAATGATACGGCTACATATAGTGCCATTGGAATGAATAAAATCAAAACAAATAGCACAATAAAAATAGTCTGGATTATTTTGTTAAATACCTTCATCAATATAAAGAGGATTTATATAAATTCCACTGTTTGGTTAAAGTTGTTCTTGTAAGAACAGATTTTGAAGTTGTACGCTTAGTTAATTTGCAAAGATACTTATTTTTTACTGTTTTAGCTCAATGAAAAAATGAAAAGATGAGTTGCTTGTGTTATTTTGTAAAATATGGAGATTGTAGGGTTGTTTGCGCTTTGTCAAAACGAAAGTTATAATGCGGATATTGTAGAAAAATGAAAGTTTTGTTTATATTTTTGTGTAAAATATAAATGTAATGATTACATTTGTGCCCACGTTTTAAGTTTCAATTAAAAACAAATTAAAAAAACATAAATCAATCTATCAAAACTATGTCAGTAGTAAATTTTTACAAAAAAGACCAACAAGTGCCTTTGGAAATGCACAAAGTGCGTGTGGTGCAAAAATTGTTCCTCCCTAATGTAGAAGAACGCGTTGCAAAAATTCGTGAAGCCGGCAATAATACATTCTTGTTGCAAAACAAAGATGTGTTTATGGATATGCTTACCGATTCGGGTGTGAACGCGATGAGTGATAACCAGGTGGCAGCATCGATGCAAGCCGATGACTCTTATGCAGGTTCTGAAACTTACAATCGACTTGTGTCGGCACTTAAAACTGTGTTTAAGACCGAATATTTCTTGCCTGCTCACCAAGGTCGTGCTTGTGAAAATATTCTTGCCGAATCGTTTGTTAAGCCTGGAGATGTAGTGCCAATGAACTTCCACTTTACGACTACAAAGGCTCACATTACACGTATGGGAGGTCGTGTTGAAGAACTTGTAACAAAAGCAGGTCTTGATCCTGATTATATACACCCTTTCAAAGGAAACTTTGATATAGAACGATTGAAAGCTCTTATCGCTGAAGTGGGAGCTGAACACATACCTTTTGTGCGTATTGAAGCCGGTACTAACCTCATTGGTGGTCAACCCCTTTCAATGGAAAATATGCTTGAGGTAGCTCAGGTGTGTCGAGAAAATGGCATTATGTCGGTGCTTGATGCTTCGCTTCTTCAAGATAATCTATATTTCATAAAGACTCGCGAAGAGGCAGCCAAAGATATGTCAATCAAGGAAATTACTCACAAGATTGCCGATGCAATGGACCTTATCTACTTCTCTTCACGCAAATTAGGATTCTCTCGTGGTGGTGGTATTGTGTCAAACAACAATGACCTTATCATGAAGATGAAAGAATTGATTCCATTGTTTGAAGGATTCTTGACTTATGGAGGTATGGAAGTGCGAGCTATGGAAGCTATGGCAGTGGGTCTTCTTGAAACAATGGACGAAGAAATCATCAACCAAGGACCTCAATTCATTGAATACCTTGTAAAGGAACTTGATGAGTATGGTGTGCCTATGGTAAAGCCAGCAGGAGGTCTTGGTGCTCACATCAATGCTTCTGCGTTCTTGCCCGATATGCCCCATGATCAATATCCTGCCGGAGCACTTGCTGCTGCTTTGTATATTGCCGGCGGTATTCGTGGCATGGAACGAGGCTCTATCTCTGAACAACGCAACGAAGATGGTACTGAAAATTATGCAGAATTAGAATTGTTGCGTCTTGCTTGTCCTCGTCGAGTGTTTACTCTTTCTCAAATCAAATATTGTGCCGACCGAGTGAAATGGCTATATGACAATCGCCACCTAATTGGTGGTTTGAAATGGAAAGATGAACCACAGGTATTACGCTTCTTCTCCGGACGTCTTGAAGCAATAGGCGATTGGCAAGATAAACTAGCTGCTAAATTCCGCGAAGATTTTGGCGATAGCTTGTAGAATAAATAATTGCAATTTCGTAGAGTAAAGGTGTCTCAATTTTTGAATTTTGAGACACCTTCTTTTTGCTCTCAAAAAAAACATTTATATTTGCAAATATATATAATTGATGACAAAAAAATAAAACCTTGTTATAATCATGAATAAAAATTGTTTGCAATTAAAGAGAGTGTTATGTGTCATTTTATTGATGGCAAGTGTGTGTGCAAGTGCGGCTTATAAGTTGCCAAGAGTGGCTCCTACATCGGTAGGTATTGAACCCAAGCAATTGACATTGCTATATGATTCGTTGCTCACAAGTGATTTAACCGAACTTCATCACCTCATGGTGGTTGTAGATGGTAAAGTAGCCGGAGAAATTCACCCTGCACCATTTAAAGCAAGTGATAAGCACACGCTATATTCGGTGTCAAAAACATTTACAGCTGTTGCTGTAGGGTTGGCTGTTGAAGATGGCTTGTTGAGCGTAGAAGATGAGTTGGCAAAATTCTTTCCTAAATATGCATCAACAATTAAAGGAATAAAGATTAAAGATGTGCTCACAATGCGTTCGGGTTTTAAAACTAACGGAGGCATGCGTAACTCACAACTTGATTGGGTTGACTATTATCTCAATCGTCCACTTGTGGCTGCTCCTGGCACAAAATACTCTTATGATTCAATTGAAACATATCTTCTTGCGGCTGTAGTGCAACAAGTTACAGGAAAGGATGTGCTCACGTTGCTCAATGAGCGAGTGTTCTTCCCAATGGGAATTGATGATGTGGAGTGGGAAAAATGCCCCAAAGGAATTATAACTGGCGGATGGGGTATATATATGACTGCCGAAGCTCAGGCAATGTTTGGCCAATTATTGCTTCAAAAAGGGAAATGGAATGGCCGTCAACTCGTGTCGGAACAATGGGTTGATGAAATGTTGACAGTGAGAGTAGTGCGTAAAGCGGCAAACGATTATGGCTATCAAATATGGTTGTGCGAATATCCCGGGGCATGGCGTGCCGATGGTGCTTATGGCCAATATATAATCATTGTTCCTCAAAAGAATATGGTAGTGGTGTTGAATCAATGTTCAAGAAGCAAAGGTTGGCCCGAACGCGGAAATATATGGAATACAGTAGTGAAGCATGGAAAGGGTTGCGCAATTGAAGCAGAGCCCGACGAACTTGATTCTTTGGCAAAATATGAGGCAACAGCATCTCTTCCTTTATTAAAAGGTGATGCCGAAAATGCTTTGGCTAAAAAATATAACGGCAAAGAATTTAAATTGTCTAAAAATAAATTGGGTTGGAAGTCAATCAAATTTAACTTCGAAAAAAATAAAATAACTCTTGATGTGGTTGATGCCGAAGGTAAAAAGTCGGCCATTGCAATGGGCTATAATGAATGGTTGATGTCGCAATTGGCAGGTTATCCTCATTATTCAATTAGCGCAAAGGGGCGTTTTACAGGTATTGCAGGACCGTTCTATACAGGTGCTTGCTATGCATGGAACGAGGATAATACACTTACTGCTAAAATCCATTATACCAACTGGATTACATCATTAAAGTTAGACTTTAAATTTAATGAAAAAGGTGGATTACAAATAGAAATTCTTGAGAATTTTTCAAAAAAGCCATTTACTATAGATGTAAAATAACAAGGATTGATGAATAGCTTTCTTAAAAACATAATATTATTTGCTGTCTCTGTAGTTGGCAATGAACTGATGATGGCAGAGAATATACAAATGGAGGAGATCAATAAAACCATTGTAAGCTTTAGCCAAGATACAATATTGCAAGATTCGCCATTGGAATTGGCATTGTCGTGTGCTCACATTTCAATGAGTGGTGAAGATTCAAAGTGGCATAATCTTTCTACTTATGAATTTGCTGATTTCTTAAATGCCAATGCTCCACGAAAGAGCATATCGGAAAAAAGAAAACAATCAATAGCAAGTCGATTGGTGCTTGAAGTTTATAGTAAAGATTCGGTTGCTGCGATTATATCAAAGGATAAAGATAATATATATTATTCGCAGTATAGTTGGATTGAGAATGGCAAATGGGTAAATTGTGGGGAGGATTTAGAGTTTGATTTATTACGAATGCGTGAGAAAATAAAGAAGAATTTGCCTCGTTTGGAGCTTCGTAGGGAAAGGGTGAAACAGATAATGTGCGTTCCGTCGAACATCGAACCTTTTGTTGATTTCTTGACAAAAAATGAGTGTACTCCAGTGGATTTTGTAATGAAAGCACTGATGTCGCATAAAATAGTTGTCAACGGGGAATTTCATAGGCGAAAAGTTTCGTGGGATATGCTTATTGAGTTGATTAATCAACCGGAATTTGCTAATGTTGTAGGGACTATATTTATGGAATTGCCATCACATAGACAGAGCGATATTGAGCAATTTATGGGAGGAGAGATGTTGCGTCCAGAAATCATTTTTGATATATTTAGGGATGAACAATTAAATGGTTGGTGGGATAAAGGTGAATATGATTTTTTATGCGAATTATGGAAAATAAACAGAACATTGCCATATAAAAAACGAGTGTCGGTGGTATTGGCAGATTATCAGGCACCTTATTCATCGATAAAATCAAAAGAACAACTTGATTCATTGAGTAATATTGATAGAAATAAACACATGGCAGATGTGATAGAGCATTATATTGCAACGACTGATGATTCTCGTAGTAATCTTTTTATCGTGGGATGTGGTCATGCATTAAAAAGTGATTTGCTTGGATTTTATTCGGGGAAGGAGCCCAGTAGCTCGGCTGCTTTTTTATTGCGCCAAAGACTTGGCGATGAAAATGTGTTTACGATATATCAGCACAATTTAACGGGTGATAATATGGGGAGATATAAGCAGCCCATAAGAACCGGATTGTTTGATAGAGCATTTGATGCAACCGGCAATAAACCAATCGGATTTAAATTAGAAGGTTCGCCATTTGGCGAAGAACCATTTGATGGAATTTATGAATATAAATTTAATCCTAACGCCAAAACATTTGTTCACAATTTTGACGGATATTTATATCTATGTGATGTTAAAAAAGAGCCACAAGGAGAGATATTGGAATCAATTTTTACACAAGAATTTGTTGATGAAATGAAGCGTAGAGCGAAATGTCTTGATATGGAAGATAATCGAGATTTTTGGTTTGGAGTTAAGGCATGTGATATGACACCTCAAGTAATAATTGATGCGTTAAAGAATAATTGATAAAAGAATCTGAAGAATAAATACGGAAATGTCTAAAAATATTGGAGGATTGAGAGTGGGAATAAATTAACTCAATCCCCGAGCTTTGTATATTTGATCTTTTGCTTCGTTGATTTGACGGAATTTTTCTTCGGCGGCTTTGTGAATGTCTTCGCCAAGAGATGCCACACGATCGGGGTGATGTTTTAGGGCAAGCTTACGATATGCTGCTTTAACTTCGTCATCGCTTGCAGTTGGATCTATTTCAAGAACTTTATAGGCTGCGTCGATAGTGTTTTTTCCAAGGTTTAACATTGAGTCAACTTCTATTGCAGAAAGTCCCATTGCTGTCGCAACTTCTTTTAAAGCGTCAATCTCTTTGGGGTGAACATTTCCGTCGCTTTGTGCTATCATGGCAAGGAATCGGAGCAGTTGAAGTCGTTCTTCATAGGTGAGATTGGCAGCAATTTGTCGCCCACAATCATAGATTGTGTTTTTGAATGCTGATGGATTTACTGCATCTATGCGTTTTTGTTGTTCAAAAAGATTGAGAAGTATTTGGTTTCCTTCAGCGACAGCTTCTTCGCCAAAGTTTACACGAAGAAAGCGACGCACAAACTCCATTTCGCTGTGCATTACTTTTCCATCGGCTTTTATTATGTAAGAAGCCATGACGAGCATCGAGAATAAAAAACCGTTGCGTTGTCCGTGAGTGTTGTCGGTTTGAACTTGTTGTTCAACTGATGTTGATGTTGATATTCCACCATCGAGTATAGAGCCTAAAGCAAAGCCAGCCAAAGCCCCAAGTGGACCACCTGCCATCCAGCCGATGAACCCTCCAATCCATTTTCCAATTGCCATATAAGATAATTTTGTTGTGCTATTTTGATGCAAATTTACATATAATTGATGAAATAAGGGGGATATTAGGTCGAGATAAATGAATAGAATTATAATAATGAGATGAAGATATAATAAGAGTTGTTGAAATTTCTTTATTGGGGAGACTTTTGAATGTTGAATATGAGGCGTGATATGTTATTAAAAAATGATAAATATACGGAACTAAATTATCTTATTTTGGTGTAGGTAAATAATTGAGGATTAGGAGTGTGTGTTTAGGCGTGTGAGGTAATGATGGGTGTTGGAATGAGCGGGGAATGAATAGATATATTATAAATATTAAATGATGCAGGAGCTTTATATATAATAATTATGTGAAATTTATATATTGATGAAGAAAAAATGCCTCATAAAAATTTGAAAGTTGAAAATATAATATTACTTTTGCATAATCGTTTTAATGTAAAGTGCCTAATAAGGCATGGGTTGAAACGAAGATGAGAGAATAGAAAAGACAATAATTTTTTAACTAAGTTATAACTAATCATTAATTAATTTGTAATTTTAATTTTAATTTTATGGAAGCTAAAAAGCCCGCAACAAAGCCTGCTAAGGCTCAAAAGTCAAATGCACCCGGTATTAAGAAAGCCTCTTGGGTAATCTTCGCGTGTATGGTAGTAACATTCTGTTTGTTCTTCTTCTGGTTTGGTGATGCATCTCACTTCCAAGATGGAAATCCAGATGGACACCCAATTGATATTTGGGGTACAATCTACAAAGGTGGTATCATCGTGCCTATTCTTCAAGGTTTGTTCTTGACTGTAATCACTCTTTGTGTAGAACGTTACTTTGCTCTTCGTTCAGCTAAAGGTAATGGCGACATCACAAAATTCGTTGCTAATGTAAAAGCTAACCTTGTTAAAAATGATATCGCTGCTGCTCAAGAACTTTGTAAAAAGCAAGGTGGTAGTGTTGCTGCTGTAGTTGCTGCTGCTCTCGTTCGTTATGATGAAATGGACAAAAATACAGCTCTTTCTAAAGAACAAAAAATTGCAACTATCCAAAAAGAACTTGAAGAAGCTACAGCTCTTGAAATGCCATCTCTTCAACAAAACCTTCCTAGTGTTGCAACAATGACAACTCTTGGTACTCTTGTTGGTCTTCTCGGTACTGTAATCGGTATGATCAAATCGTTCCAAGCTCTTTCT
>JAEIGA010006667.1_pt1 | contig 17590 bp, 19 predicted proteins | sample 9270691 | NCBI WGS metagenome assembly JAEIGA01 (sample SAMN17057246, study PRJNA624740) | gut metagenome | biome: biome; isolation source: fecal sample | host: Bos grunniens | place: China: Xizang | collected 2019 | reverse complement strand
GGTCTCCCGAAGCATTGCCTTTTGAAATTTTGAGCCGAGAGGGATTCGAACCCCCGACCTCTCCCGTGAGGGAGCGCTCTCTCCGCTGGAGCTATCGACCCATATTTGGCGACCCATGGAGGAATCGGACCTCCGTCTCTATCCGTTTTCTCAGCCTGCAGTAGACTTACACTTTCCGGCTTACTCTTCCGCTCGAACAACGCGGTGCTTTACCACTAAGCTAATGAGCCATATATGGCACGCCAGGTTGGACTCGAACCAACGACCGGTTGCTTAGAAGGCAACTGCTCCAATTCCTACTGAGCTACTGGCGCATATTATGAGTCTGTGTGGCGTTTTATAATTCCAGGCTGTTCATCTCACTCCATTTACTACTGCTGCTGTTGTCCGTCACGCCTTACCCCCTCGGATTCCACCGAGCATTACCTCGTGTACTTTATTTAACTCCGAAAAGTAGCGTCTATATGGCTTCGTAGCACCTGATATTATTTGGTTAACCACCGACAACAGTCGCTTACGATTTTCGCGCTATCTCTGAGTGATGAACTCAGCGAGTTCCATTCATGCAGTTAATCACCAATAGCGGTTCATTACGCCGTTATGTTATGATGACCACTTTGCATCTTTTACTCTATCTGCCCCTATCACGATTATCCATTATCCCGGACCAGGTGGCGGGCATTCAATTAAGCATACCTATTATTGCAAGGCTATCAGTGGTTTGGTGGGCCGAGTGGGAGTCGAACCTACGGTGTATCCAACGTCACGGGTTTACAGCCCGCTGCAATCGCCACTATGCACATCGACCCATATCAATCGCGCAGCGCTGCATAGTTGTGCTGTACGATTTGAGTGGTGAGCGTAGGGAGGCTCGAACTCCCAAGCTCCAGCGTGAAAGGCTGGTGACTTTAACCAAATTTGTCTATACGCCCAAAATATAAAACCCCCAACGCTCCGGTAAGAACGTTGGGGTATCGTCGCAATTTCCTGGGGACCCTATTATCCCTGGAGATGGTCAATATCCTTGCTTCTTGCCTCATGAGCGCATGCCAAATTGACACAGACTTTATCACTAAATCTGCGTTCGTTAAGCTTCTGATATGGATGCAGCATCATTGAGTTCAGCATGATATTTTCTCCTTCGTTAAAGTCTCCGCAAGTGTCGCGGGAAGTTTCTTACCTATACTATGACAGAACGATTTGATTTTGTACACAAAGTGGTTTTCTGTCATTCAACATTGACATTATACCACAGGTCAAAGCGCTTGTCAATAGGTTTTTGAAAAATTTTTGAAAAATTATTTGAATAGCCCCAACTCGGCGCAGGTCTTCATGAGTGTTGGATAGGACTCGTCTACCAAGCCAGCCATACGGCTGATGCCGGCTACTACCATACGTGCAGATTCCAGGGTATCATTCATCTGCGAATACCACTCCACCTGAATGGTAGAGTCACGTTCATCCAAAACCCATCTGCCGAAGATGTATTCTTTGTGCATGGTGTGCAGCAGTTTCAAAACATCTGCCTGTTCTGCATTTTGCAGCTTCAACACATTGTACACAAACATCGAAATACGTTTGTTATCCTGGTTGAAATAAATATACAGGCGGATGCCAGGCATATTGTCTGCGCGGAAAGTGATGACGATTCTGTCGGACGGGCGGTCTTCATTGTGTGCTTCCGCTTCGTATTTCCAGTTTCTCTCTTCGAGAGCTTTCATAACCAGCAGAGTGGAAGCATGGTATTGGGGGTCAGCAGACATGCTGACGTTTTCTACATGGATTTCATCGGGCATTACTCTTCTCCTCCAAAATTAACGTCGTTGACGCCGGTGAGTTCAATGGTAATGGTCTGTGTTCCGTTGGTGCAATGAATTGACTCAATGCGTCCATTTGATACGGTGATATAGATATCGTCGAAAAGAATAGTCTCTTCGCCGTTATCCAACTGGATGGTATCTAACTCGTAGTAATCTTTGATGATGTTGTATGTGGCAGTGGACATATTCGTGATGATGGCATCATAGAAGCCCTTGCATGTCAATTCGTCAACAGATACTGCGAATGTGGTTTCGGCAGCAGACTGTGCAAAAGTATGTTCTGCCTTGACATCTTCCTCGTCTTTGACGGTGTATTTTGCGTTTTCTGACCATACATACCGGAATTCTTCCTGTTTGTTCATGGTGGAAGTACCATCTGGGTTTACGGTATTGTGGAAGATTTTGCGGGTTTGCTGGTCTTCGCCGTCATGCATGATGATTGTTACGATGTTTTCAGTGGTGGAAGTGTAACCTGCTGCCAATCGGTAATTGGTTAGAACACCTGTTGCTGTAGCATAACGGGACAGGTCATCAGTGGGAATAGCGTTATTCTTCTGAGGGTCCTGCACTTCGTATGTTGGCTCAGTTGAGGTGTCTTCGGGTGTTACATCGTCGTTATAATCTGGCTTGTTGGAACAGGCAGCGCACATGCACAGCATAAGTACGGCGCATAATAGTGCAATCAGTTTCTTCATGTACCTCTCTCCTTATATGAAGTTGGCAGGGGTGGAAGGAATCGAACCCTCGTATACGGTTTTGGAGACCGCCGTTCTACCGCTGAACTACACCCCTATATGGGACAACCATACGCCAGAGCATATGGCTGTCTTATGTCCAGTTGCCGCGCGCGTTCGGCTTGCAGGTCACGCAGTCTTCTCTGCGGACACAAGGTGGCTGGACTGCACCTTTGTGGCGGAGGTGTCGAGATTCGAACTCGAGCGCCGCTCATCACGACCTACTCCCTTTCCAGGGGAGCCCCTTCGACCTCTTGGGTACACCTCCATGTTAAGCGGTGCGTTACCGCTTAATAGGAATCATAGAAAATGATTTCGTATGTATCATCCGTGTCATTATAACACGCATACTTGAAATTGTCAAGTACTTCCAATAGAGAGTTTACGCGTTGATACAGGCGAATTAACTTGGCGCCAGCAAAAGCGGATTGACTGCTGGTTGGGTCAAAGTCATTTCCGTAAAATAACTTGGTGTATTTTTGCGGATAACCCATTTCATCATAATAACTGACGGTGTTTTCCGGCAGCTTAACGATTGTATCATAAATCGGTTGTAGCTGATGTTTTAATTCTGTTAGATTCTCTTCTGTAACGGGGTAGAGATATGATTCTCCATCTGTGCCGTCAAACTTGGGCAGCATTTTGAAGGAACGAAAATATTCTGCCAGTTCATAGTACTTGCGGAAGTGGAAGAGGTCTACTGTTTTACCTGTTTTCTTGCTTCTCAGCTGAAAACCATTATCGAGTCCCATTCAAAGTTCTCCTCTCTGTGGAATCATAGTAATTATGACAGGCTTTTCTGTGTTTGTGCACAAGAAAATGCTTACACCAGGGACTCTGCGTATGCCATTATTACGCGGGTATATCGTGTTTCATGAACACCAGATGCAATCTTGCTTTTTGCGCCGCCATTACCGAGATTATATGCCATGAGTGCATACGTAATGTTATTATCAAACGCATCCATCTTTGAGCGAATGCTGTCACAGATGGCTTCGATATTTCCTTTTGGTGTATAGATATCAATACCTTTAGCGGCATATCTATCTGCATAATAAATATCACGCAGCATGCCTAATCCAACATAAGTAGCATTACCATTAGTCTTTTCTCCAATATCTGCTTGCCATCCTGATTCTGCCCCCATGAGCCCCATGATGACCCTATAAGGCACGTCATATTTCAATGACATCTGATATGTATATTCCTGCAACTCCGCGCTGAGGGGCATCCTTAGCCTCGTACCGTTATATACATAAGATGTAAATGGGGCGAATGTGGTAATGGGCTCTATTGGTTGCTCTTCTGGTGTAGTTGTGGGTGGACATTCCGGTATTTCTGGTTTGGGCAATGGCTCTGGGAGAGGGGGTTCGAGTGGTTGTGTGATTGAAATGGTTGGTGGTTCGGGGTGGGGCTGTTGTTTTGGTTGGTGAAGCCATGTCAGTAGTGTTGTTACTAATATTGCAACACATAGTAATATAATTGTAATACGTAGTTTCATAATTTTCTCCAAAATATAAAGGCGGGTAATTTTCGTACCCGCCTATGATTTATCTTGTTCCGGTATCTCTTGATGTTGTGTCGCGTTCCGGTCTTTCGCCTCTGTCTGCTGGTGAGCGTCCCATCACGCCTTGCATATAATGACCGCCGAAAGATTCAAAATTTCCGGCAAATTCAGCTCGACCTGTTAAAATGGTGGTACCTGCGGCGCGTGCATTTGCGCCAACCTTTGCAAAGTGTCGCATAATAACGCTATCGGTAGCGAATCCGGAGCCAAAAATAATAGTGTTATCGCAAGCATCTACACGACCAGCAGCCTTGCCGCATCCTGTTCCCTGGAAATTACCATACAAATGCACTTCATCATATGCCGTAAAGCCGCCGCTGAGCTTTGCATTGCCATGGACTCGTACGCCTTCTCCGCGTACAGTGGCGCCGTCGCCAACGGATGCGTTTTCGTAGACATTGCCTGCGAACACCCACGCTGTGCCTTTGTGCGAAAGGTTGCGTTCACTTTCAATGAAGCCGCCTAAATTGCCTTCTTGTACACCGATTTCTGGAATATCACGTGCAGCTTCGATTTGATGCAGTTTGCGCCCATCCACCTCAATTACATTGTTTGTGAGATAATATTTCGGCATAATTGGAGTTTGTTCAACAATTGCTTGTTTTGGCTTTTGGGGAGTGGATTGCTGTTGTTTTTGCTGTTGACGCTGTTGTGCTGCAGCTGCATCTTTTTTAAGACCTTCTAAGACGGCTCGCTCTAATTCAGGATTTTCTTTGCGCTGAAATCTGGCGGGGATTTTTTTGCTTGCCATAACACATACCTCCTTATAGTGGTTAAGTTCGTTCAAGTAAATAATGACCATTCTGAGGTATCAGTAATTTATACTTCAACGCCGTAGAGCAGATAGTCTAATGTACAACCCAACACTTCAGCAATGCGCAGTAGAATATCAATTCTCGGCAAGCGTTGCCCAGAGATATATCTGGAAATGCCGGCTTCGGTCAATTCTGTCATTTCGGCGAGTTGCTTTTGTGTAAGCTTGAGCTCACGACATTTGCGAGCAATGTTTAAGCCGATGGTTTCGGCTAATTGATTTTTATGAATAGGTGCCATATTTATTCCCTCTTGGTTTTCGCTTGTCTGGGATTGCGGGTATCAATCACAAACATATCATATGAATCGGGGTCAATTGTGACTTTGCATTTAACGGACTCAGCAGCAACACCCATTTCTCCAAATACACGTTCAATTGCGCTTTTAGACACAACTGTAAAACTATGTACGGACATATTCTGCTTTTTTGCGGACTTAGACATAGGGCGCTGAATGGGTACAGAATCTTCTGTTGGTTCGTCAACGACATGTACACCAATTAGATGCTCATCATCACAGCGGAAGAACTCTACATGCTGTTTCGTGAGGCATTCCGGCATCATTCGGCAGGCGGTAATACCAAAGTGCACCTGTCCGTTTCCGATGGTTACAAATGCCTCATGCGGAACAGGCTCTTTGGCTAACTTAATCTTTCTCCACATACGCAATTTCCTCCTTAATTTGTGGGAAACTTTCCAATATAATAATGACAGATAGCGTATTTTTGCCTGCTTGTTATGCTGTAATAGTTCTGTGTATGGCATAATTAAAGAAGAAAATAAACGAAAAAGAGGTTATGTTAAATGAAGCTTTTGGCTATTGATGGGAACAGCATTGTTAACCGCGCTTTTTACGGCATTCGTCCTTTGAATGCGCCGGATGGCACCCCTACAAATGCTATTTATGGATTCTTTTCAATGGTGGACCGCTTGAAGAAAGAGCTAAAGCCAGACGCCATTGCTGTGGCATTTGATATGCACTCCCCCACCTTCCGTCATGACATGTATGACGAATATAAGGCTGGTCGTCATGAGACTCCTGATGAATTGCGTTCGCAAATCGCCTTGTTAAAAGATTTGCTTCGCGATTTCGCTATTCCTGTGTTGGAATGTGAGCATTATGAAGCAGATGACATTTTAGGAACGCTGGCTCGTCAATGCACTGCGGAGGGTCACGAGTGTTTTATTTACACCGGTGACAAAGACTCTTTGCAATTGGTTGATGATAAAGTAACGGTGTACTTACCACATACTAAACCTGGCGGCACAGAAACACTTGTGTATGACAAGGCGAAAATCGCCGCTGATTTTGGAGGATTAACACCAAAACAGCTAATTGATGTAAAAGCCTTGCAGGGTGATAGCAGTGATAACATTCCTGGTGTGGCTGGTGTTGGTCCGAAGACTGCAATTACCTTGATTGCAAAATATGGTTCTTTGGAAAATATGTACGACGTCATTGCTCAAACGCCTGAAAAAGGTAAGTTACAGGATAAGTTGATGGATGGTAAAGACAGCGCTTTATTTAGTCAGACATTGGGTACAATTTGTACTAATGCGCCTATTGATTGCAGGGTATCTGATTTACGCCCTGGTAAACCAAATCGTGATATTGTACTCGAGGATTTAACAGCGCTTGGATTGAATCGTTTTATTCAACAGTGGAAATTAGATGAACCGGAATTAGAAGTCCCTCATGAAGAAATTGATGAGGATACTATACGGTAATGAGAAGAGCTCGCCATTGGCGAGCTCTTTCTCTATGTAAGGCGCTGAACGCCGCTGTGACAAATTAAATAATCTTGGGCTGTATATCCAAGTCTCTGGCGCTAATAACGTATCTCTGGTCTTCTGGAAGTCTGAGAGCGATAAAGTGATAGGCATGTTTTTCCATTGCCTCATCCAGAATACTACGAGCGGTACGCGCATTACCAAACGATGGCAGCGGACGCTCGTTCTGGATACGCTGCAGCAGATTTTGTTCTGCACCAAGGTCAAGGGAATATCCTTTGCTCTTTGCCATTGCACGGAAGATGGTACACATATCATTGTCATTGTAGTCGTCAAAGTAAAGGTATTCTTTTAAACGTGATTGGAAGCCGGGGTTTGACTCTAAGAGGTCACGCATTTCATTGGTATAGCCGGCCAAGATTAAAACAAAACGGTCACGGTTATCTTCCATTTGTTTAATCAAGGTTGCAATCGCGTCTTGACCGTATTGGTCGCCTTGCACCAAGGCATATGCTTCGTCGACGAATAGCACGCCGCCAAATGCTTGACGGATGACCATGGTTGTTTTGGTAGCAGTTTCGGAGCCTGCCTTCAGGAAGTTGCCATCAACTTCGACACACTTGTTTTCTTTGATGTATCCGTATTTATACAGGAATCCAGTCATGATACGTGCAACTGTGGTTTTGCCTGTACCAGGTGAGCCAAAATAAACGGCGTGGTGACCGGAGTCGAATTGAGACACAAACTTCTTGCCTTGACGCTTTTTCTCTTGCTTATCAAACTCCATTTTAGCAGCCATTTCGGCAATTTTTTGTTTTACGTTTGCCAAACCAATGAGCTCATCCAAATCTTTTTGTGGGTCTTTTGAACCAGGCTTCGTCATTTTCTTTAAGGTGACTGAGCCAACTAAGCGCTCTGCGTCTGCGGTCTTTTGCAGGTCAATAGCATCACGCTCTTTTTGGGAGAGTTTTGCATATGTTTTACGTTTGGAGTTACCAAATTCGTCGGTTTGCGCAATGTCACGAGCGCGGATTCTCCATGCACTCAATGGCTTATACGCAACAAAGAAGAAAATAGCGGAATATCCTGCATAAGCCAACCATTTGAAGTCCTCAGTGATGGCGAATACAACAGCGAAGGACAACGGAACGAGAAGCAATGCCACCAAGATAATAATGGAAAGCCAATAATTTAATTGTTTTTTCATATATTTACTCCTTTAAGGATTTATAATATCGCTCAATCACAGATAAACATCTTGGGTTGTCGCTAAATGCTTGCTGTAGTTTTTGATATCTATCATCCACTTCTTGTTGATTATATTCTGTGGGTAAGAGGAATGCGCAGCGAGCTTGTTCTGTAATACATGAGTTCAGGTAATACAACTTATTTTCCCATTGTGCAATCTCTCGATTGACGGCATTTGCATAGGTTTGAATGATAATTCCGCGAATAATTGAAATGGTGCCCGGCTCTGACCATTCTTCGTAATTTTTATCTTTCGCATATGTATGATGTTGGCAGAAGATTCTGGATTTTACGATTTTCTTAATGCGAATGCCTTGAGATGGAATATCGCATACAAATTCACAATCTACTGTCACGCGATGCTTCATATCGCATTTTGGATTGGTGCAATATAGTCCCGGATTTTCGATATCTAAGATGGAGTACCATTGGCAGCGTTTAGGATTGTATCGTTCTGATTTGCAAATTCCGATATATCCGTTTCTTTCATCAATAAAAAGCTTGCCAAAAGAAGTGGTGGGCTCTAAATTCATGTATTTATCATCTCCTTCTGGGTAAATAATGACATATCAACACAAAGAAACAACCCCTCGGATATCCGAGGGGTTGTGTGCTTTGGATTAATAACCCATTGCTTCAATAGAAGATGCGGAGGACCATTGCTGGAAGGTGCTGTATGGGTAATAAGTGTCGCTTCCTCCAAACTTATAGGAGCTTGGACCTTGAGCAGAGATGTAGAAGTCATTTCCAAGCCATCCTGCGCCGTACAAATCTGAACGCCATTTACCGTATGTACTATAGTTTGTTCCCCATGTGTTACCACGAGTGTTGTAAACGTAAGATTCGTCAGACGAAATCGTTCCGACGGCGTACGTAGTGCTACTGGAGTACGGTTTGTACCATGTGGAAGTTGCAGTGGTGTCATCATATCCATTGTTCCAGGTGGTGACTCCGTACATATTACAATACCAGTCTGTCTGGTAGATATGGCGAGAATTAGCCAACGTTGTTAAGCAATCAATGCCATAGCAATAGTAATCGCGTTCCTTTACCATGGTATAAGTGTACATCCAGAACGAATCAGAAGCTGTGTATCCGTCTACTGTGTATGATACACTTTTGCTCACAAAATTCGAGGAATCGGATGTATCCAAGGTGGCTTCACCGTTTCGATAATTTGATGAATAGTAATGCGTTCCGGTTAATGATACCTCGCCTTTATCCAGCGTTGCATCATTTGCGAATGTTAAGCGTGCGTATGCGCGCCCTGTTGTGGTTTCGGTGTAGCCATTACCAGAACCAAAGTAGATGTAAGCATAATGGCTGGAATCGTATCCTGTGGATTCTTTTGTTACGGTGGCGTAGGAAGACGAGGTGTATACTGTTACATAGAAAGTGTTGGTGTAGGAAATCGTGAACGAATCGGATACAGTATGTCCGTTTTCAGTATAAGAGCCGCTGCAGTAGGCATTGTAGTATACTTGGTCGGTTCCACTGTATGAGAAACTAACGCCACCATTATAACCATTGCCGGCGCCTGCATCTGCTGAGTTAACAGAACAGGATGGGCTTACGGATTTAGAATAACCGTTCAAATAATACGCTGTACCAGACACACTGGTTGATACGGTACCGGAGGATTGAGTAGCAGATTTATCGGAAATACTCAGAGAATTCAGTGGGTTGTATACCAACACAGCCATGGTGCAGGATTGTCCGCCATATCGAGCTGTAACGTAATAATATTTGCTATATGTTGCGCCAGTGATATTATCAACGTCGCCATTGTAGTCGATAGATGGGGTGACATTTTTTGTAGCACCGTTATTCAATGTGGCCTTTACGGATTCTCCTTGAATCATATTGCTATTCAGAGTTAACCCACTGGATGTGGAGCAATTTCTCCATGCAGCCCAGTTGTCTTCAATTTTGGTCACTGGATTTGTCCAGCTGCATGTTGCTGATGCAGTGACCGTTTTGCTTTGGATTGTTGCGGAGGCACTCACCGTACAACTGCCACTTTCGGCTGTTGTTGCTGTGCCATCGGTGGTTGTGCCACTCTTGTACACGGGTGAGCAATTCACACTATGAGTTGTGGTGTGACCATTGGAATAACTTGCAGTCAGGGTTCCTGTTGGGGTTACCGCTGAAGATTTCAATTGGATGGAATTTACGGATAAAGTACCGGTGGTATTTACTGGGTTGTTGAGCGTGAGTTGTTGCGTTGCAGAAACATCGCCATATGCGCCATCCCAAGTAGTAGTAATATTAACCGTTTTACTTGCAGTACCGTCGGTGATTTTAGCATCTGTTCCTGTGGCGTAGCTGAGATTGCTGCCTGTGACAGTGGATTGTCCGTTTGTGAATGTAATCTTGAGTTTACCGCCAGACAGCGAAGAGCCTGAAACTTGATTTTTGTTTGTTACTGTGACGGCAGTGGGATTGGTGTCGTTTTCTGCCTTTGTCGCTTTATTAACAACATAACACTGTACGTTGCGGCTGGCTGAACCAACACCGTCTGGTGCGTTACATGCAACTGAGATGGTTCTATCCTCAACTTCAGTGGCTGTCGTGATGGAAGCCGGCTGTCCATACGTAGGGTTGCTGTGAGTGAGTGACTGTCCATTACTTAACACGACAGTGACTGCATTCGTTGGTCTTGGTGTTGCATTGGCTCCGGTCATGTAGACGGGACCAACTCGCGTGGTAGAAATAGATTCGTACGTATTGCGTACTTTAACCTTATATCCGTTAATGGTTTGAATACTGCCAGTGTAAGTGTCACCTGTGCGGTGGTCATCGTACTTAACCACGATATTGTATCTGTCGCCAGTGGTCGCAGAAACGCCTGCTTGAGTGCGGTCGACCGTAGTGACGGTTGCCGTGGCAATACTTTGTACGAAGCATTCCGTATTACGCTGCGCGTTATTGATATAAATATTGGTGGTGGCGGTAGCACCAGTGCCAACAACCTCTGTTTTGCCATTAGCATAGGTTGCGGTCATTGTGTTTTTGGTTTTGGATAACGGGAAGTTGACATTGGTTGTGCTTGCAGCACGAACTTCCGGAACGGTGGTTTGTGAAATTCCGGCTAAGTAGTTGTAAATGGTAATGGTAGTGGTTGCAGTTTTATTCTTACCGTCCTTGCCTGTGTAGGATGCAGTCACCGTGACACTCTTACTATATGCAGTATCAGTAATGCTTGCACTTGAATATGTAACCTTGTCGGATGCTGCACTGGAGTTGGATACATATTCGGTTGCATTGTTCCAATAACGCATATAGACCTTACCGCCAGACAGCTGACCCGCAGTTGTACTGGAAGGTTTGCCGGTTAAATTGGCAGTGCTCTTAACAGTGTTACCATATACGGAAGGGGCACTTTCAATCACTAATCCGTGTTCGGGGTTTGATACAGTCGCCGTGCAATTGCCGGAAATGGTGCGCGCGTTCACTGACACATTTGCATCATTGCCATTCGTCTTTTTAACCCATGTTCCATAAGCCGGTGTGGTAAGGTTACCTGTTGCAGTTTGTGTAAAGCTGATGCGCGTTTCTGAAGCGGTGGAGCCCATTACTGTCCACGCAAAAGAATAGGTAACATTTTTTGCAGAGTCTCCATTTTGAATGGAATTTGTCCAGGTGGTTTCAGTGGTCGGCTTGGCGGTACTCCATGTTTGTCCGTTTTGGAAAGTCAATGTATATGTAGTGGTGTGTGGAATCGTGTTGGCGTCTAAAGTGCCGTCATTGTAGTTTGCTGTGGTATTTGCCAAATTGACAGACGCAATAGGGTTGCGATACACCAAATATGTTTTAGCGGTCTTTGTGATTCCGGATTTTGGGTCTGTGTAAGACGCGGTAGTCGGAATGAAGCCATACTCATCGTATGTATAGTTGGTCATATTAATCGCGGAGTGTGTACTGCTGCGATTCGATGTGTATCCATTTGCCCAGGTGCAATGCAATTTTGAACCAGTCGGTGTGTAGCTGGTAGTCCATGTAGAAGATGTGGGTGAATATTCAGACGGGTCGGTATAACGCACGGCATTGACCATATCGTTGTGCAACTCAATAACGCCGGTGACGGTATAGGTCTTGCCGCTTACACTGTCTGTATAAGAACCGAGCACTGTGAAAGACTTTAAGTGGGTATCATCGGTTATTTTGATTTCATTGCCGTAGATATCCTTGTTATTCCATGTGATGCCTTCGGAAATGACACCGGATGTGCCGTCGGAATAGTAGGCGGTGATTTTGCCGCCAGTCGGCGTCTGTGCGCTCTGGTTGCTGGGAACCATCTGACCGTTAGCATCGCCGGGATTTTGCTTCAGAGCAATCGAAACAATGCGGTTACCCTTGTATGCAGCCTCAGCGGATTGACCGTAACGATACAAAGAGCGAGCATATCTCAGCGCAAGGCTGTTGTTTTGAGTTGTATCCTGCAGCTGATAAATGTAGTCCAGAATATTGTAGGATGCCTGCTGCACAATCTTGTTATTGACGTACAGTTTGATATCGGTATTGATGGGCGTGGTATTATCCAGGATATCATAAGCATTAATAGCACTGGAATGGACTTCATACTGACCATTACCCTTTTCAATGAAAGAGGATGCGCCGAAGGTTTCATTACCGATTTGCACTTTGATATTCTGGAAGTTGATATTGGAACCGTTGGGAATCTGCAGTGTTACCACGTATTTATTTACGTTGTAATAAGAGATACCAATCGACGACAGGCGAATGTTTGATGCGCTGACGCCTAAGCCCTGGGCAGTGCCGGGGTATACTGATTCAATATCCTGAGGATGATATTTTGTGTAAATAGAAGTGTTGATGTCGTCAGTGATACTTACATTATCTCTGTCGGCAACATCAACGTTTGCATTACGGTACAGACGTGTTTGTTCGCCGTATTGCAGTGTATCGGAAGCGAATTGCAATTCTTCTGCCGTGGAGTCAGGGTCCATTAGCATTTTCAATAGGTATGTTTTAATGGATAGACCGGTAGAAGACACTGTTTCCTTGCCGTTGACAACGATTGTTGCAGTGACTTCCTTTGCAAGTTCATGTGGGTAGATGTCATTGAAGATAAATACACACTTACCGTCGTTAGGGTACGCAATTGATTCTGACGTACGACCATTGACCGTGAAGCGCATTTTTGTGTTTTCCGTGTACGGTTGCGACGTGTAGTACACGAAGCCAAGGGTGTCACCGACTTTCAACTCAATGTCGCCAAAGACATCGGTGCTGGCGTTTGTTGTTGACATGCCAGCTAAGAAAGTAACGAAAACGACCGCAAGTGCAACCAGGCACGTTAACAAGCGTGTGTGTGTCTTGATTGACTTCTTAATCATGGTGTTTTCCTCCTTATAAAGATTTTTATAGATAAAAGTGATAATACAGACAATTTTGCCATGTCCCTGTATCAACATAATAATGACAGTTTTATTAGGAACCATCCTTGGTTATACACAGCAAAATTTCTGTATTCAGATTCTTCCTAAGAATTATGACAAAACAAAACGCCCGCGGATTTTACTCCGCGGGCGAAAGTGTTATTAAGGTTTGCAAGAACCGCAGGGGGAATAGCCAGCATCGATGAGTTCATCGCGTGTGCATGTCTTCTCTTCCCTGTTATGTTCGCTGATTTTGGTAGCAGATTCGCAATCTTCGTAATGAAACTTTTTGGAATTTTTATTCAATACATAAGTTTTGGTTTCTGCTTCCGGGGTGGTTGTATCTGTTTCAGGCGTAGTGGGCTCAGTGGGCTTGGAATCTGCGAGCCTATTTTCGCCAGTTGCGTAATTGATTTCAACGCCAGGCTGCACATTGAATGCGAACATGCAGAACTGGATGGTTTCTCCGTTATCTTCGACCGAATAACCTTCCATCAGAACGCCTTCTGCCAGTAGATTATTGCCTTTATAAATGGGAGTTACGCGGTACAGAACGTGCAAATCATCTTCGCGCACTGCATCAGCAATCATGTTTTCGAAGGTTAACATGCCGTTGATATTAAGATAGCGGGTGCCTGTAATCAAATTCTTCTCATTGGCATTTTCGCCAGTTAGTTGGAATCCAATTAGATGACATCTGTTGTAAAGATACTTGCCATCCACGAATTCATACTGATTGTTATTGGATTTTCCGTTGAGTTTCCAACCAGATGGATAAACCGAGCTGATGGATTCGCGCTCTTCGGTAGGCATTAGGTCTTTTCCAACACATGCGTATGTAACGCCACAACGACCCAGTGTATCCAGCTCTGCATACTTTTCAAATGACTTAGCTACCTTTTCCTCATCAGTGAAGAAGGGTATGCCGTTGTTAACAATGATGTAAGCGTCTGTGCCGTTAAACATGGTGTGATTAAGGGATTCGACGGTGATGATGTTGGGGTCCTGCACGGTCGTGTCACCGGAAGGTTCGCTGGGTGTAATGTCTTCGGTGCTGGGTGCAGTCGTATTGGAGCTTGGTTCTGTTGTATCAGGCGCCGTGGTGCTGGTGCTTGGCGAGACGAACTTGTCGTCAGGTTTGTTTTCGTTGCCACATGCCACGAGGGATAGCAGCATCATGACTGCCAGAAGCAGTGCGAGGATTTTCTTCATCATTTGGTATAGACCTCCAGTGTGATTTTATCGTGAGAATGTCCAGGGAATTCTTCGATGACGGTTTTTGTGTAGCCGTCCAGATTGACGCGGTCTTTGACCAGGCTGGGGTACCGGCGATTCCAGCGGAATACATAGATTTTCTCCGCGGATTCCATTGTCTCAGCTGGAAGCACATCTTCTGTAAAGAATACAGCGTTTTCGGGAATGCGCCACATGTCAGAGAAAACGGTGCATGGCACGTCCGTCATGTCGTTGTTCTTAAAGAATGATGTGGTTTTCTGCAACATATGCAGATTTCCATTTGCGAGGGCGATGATTTTATCTCCTACTACTCGGTCGCGGGATTGACGTTTGCCGGCGAGTTGGGTACCATTGTCATCGTCCAGTGTGAAAATAAGAATCATATTTACTCCTTCTTTCTTTTTTTTAGGTATTACCAATTATATCACAAAACACTTGATTTGTCAAGGCTTCGCGATACTTGGGATAACTAAATTATGACACTTGTATGCGCAGAAAACGCCCCGCGAGTTGCGGGGCGTTTTAATTAGTTAATGGGCTTGTATGGTGTTGGATTAAAAATGCGCGAAACCCAAGCGAGGAATTCACGCCATTCCTCCATAATTCCGGCAAACACAGGACTATCACTCCATAGCAGGAGAATGCCGATAAACACAATCAGTACAGTAACAAATGCGATAATCAGCGCCGGCCAGATGGGATGCAGTCCCTTATTGTCTTTTAGATGCTTTAGCATATGTACCTCCTTATGTAAGTTCTTTATGGATGCGCTTCGTCTCTTTATAGAGATTTTTCAGAATGTAGCTATCAGAGATATTGCCGCTAATAGACAGGCTGCGTACCATAGCTTTTGTGGCTGGACGTAAACTCATAAATGCGCATTCAATGATGCTGTGCTGCAACTCTGTTGCCTTTTCCACTTCCCCTGCATTCATGTACAGCTGCTGCATATCCACACAGAACTCCAACCATGTGTATGCGTAGCAGCGAATTTCGCCAATTAATTCTTCTGCGATGGATATGTCTTCCGTGAGACGGCACAGCAATGAAATATTATTGAGCAGGTCCTTACGATTAAAATTGAAGTGTTTTCTCAGCAAGTCTTTTGCGGTTTCGTACTGCTCAAGACGAATATGGCAATGAATAAGGTTGCGGGTTGCGCGGTTCATTTCATCTCTATCGGAAATGCCGGCAGCAATTGCGTCTGTTAATTCCTTGACGCCGTTTTCGTAGTATTCAGTGTCTCTTGTCATAGGATTTACCCTTTCATTATGTGATAGCATTACGCTTCACTGAAATTATGACAATGGGCACGGAACTCGTACATAACTCATTCCAGTATTTCTGGATTGATAACCACAGCTTTTGTACGTGGCGGTAGATGCAACACGATGTCTTGGATTGGAAATTTCTTGACGCCCAACACAATAATGTCTTCCGGAATTACTTGGGGCAAGTGCTCCCATGAATCAGCGTATACTACGGATTTTCCTTGCGCGATAAATGACATGATTGCTTCTGGATTGTGCTGAATAATCATAGTCCATCGTTTTGGCAGAATTTCTTCTTCTTTATGAAATAATGGTGCTACATCTGCAAATGTACGAGTCACTGTATTATATAATACTATGGTAGATGTAGACTGCAACAATAGCTGCTGTCCGTGCCACAATAATGATAATTGGTGTAGCGGTTTTGCTTCGATTTGCTTATCAACGGTGGGATTTGTGCGCAGTGTATATCTGCCGGTTCTGTCTGGGGTGAACACATAGTCGTAATATTTATCACCGGTTTTAGTTAACAGCGTGTACTGCACTCCGCCGTTGATGTCCGTGGTTGTTAAACCAACGACCAGTATTTGCTCAGACATTTATTCCTCCTCGCCATTGCTCATGTCGATAATATCTTGCATGGTGTGTCCTGTGCGCCATTCAATATATGTATCATAATCATCTTCATCTTCAAAAGAGAGATAGTCAAACTCTGGTTCGCAGCAGAAACATACGTATGCCACTTCTGGAGTGTCATCGCTGCTAAAACCATAGTTATCTCTCGGTTGTGGAATTTCTGAAACTTCTTCTAAGTTTTCCAGAATCCACACATGTTTCTTGCGCTTGGGGTGATGCAACAAATACACAAACGCTCCGTCAGGCAGCTCCTCGTCCAAAAATTGATTACGGCTAATCAACCCGACCATGCCGTTTGTATATAGGGTACCGTCGCCGGTAATGTTACTAAATTTTGTATTGCTCATAAGCGTTACCTCAGTATGTAAAGTTTCTATCCTAAGAATGACAGTGCATTTGTGCAATAGAAACAAAGAGACCCCTCACCTTGTGGTGAGGGGTCTGTAAATTACTTGCGGTTGCGCTTTTCAGCAGCCATACGGGCAGCAATACCATTGATGGTATGCTTGCTCATGTTAATGGGTCCTTCGTAGGGGTCGTACTCGAAGGTCATTACGCCACGGCCAACAGCAGCGTAACCCTTGCTCTTCTCCCAGTAGGAGGAAACGCAAATTGCGGGCATGCGGTACAGCATAATGCCGCCGACAACATCCTTGGCAGCCTCGCTGTGGAGGTGTCCCATATGTACCTCAGCGTAATCAGACATGCCGAACTCGCGGCGATGCTGGTTGATGAGGTCGGTGTGGGCGCGCTTATCATTGGCTTCGCCATGGCTCAGACCAACGATAGTGCAACCATAGGTGACAGTCTTGAAGAGGCTGGGAGTAATGTCGAAAGTGACATTGGGGTCATCCTTCAGCATTGCCTGCACGCACTTGGCGACAGCATAACCCAGGTTGGTGTCATGGTTGCCGGGTACGTAGGTGTAGGTAATGGGGGATTCCAGCTCTTCGAGGATGCGAACCACTTCAACGAAAGTGGCAACTGCAACGTCGAGCATCTTGGGAACACGACCTTCGGTATCCTGCTTGGTACCGTGAGCGGTCGTCATGTCGCCGTTGTCGACGTGGATAATGTCACCGAGGGTGACCAGGTTGATACCCTTGAAGCGGCGGCCCTTATTGCGGTTCACG
>JAEIGA010006665.1_pt1 | contig 17591 bp, 14 predicted proteins | sample 9270691 | NCBI WGS metagenome assembly JAEIGA01 (sample SAMN17057246, study PRJNA624740) | gut metagenome | biome: biome; isolation source: fecal sample | host: Bos grunniens | place: China: Xizang | collected 2019 | reverse complement strand
TATGACATATTAGCTTCGCCACAATATATGGAGGAGCTTCGCCACAGCTGTGGCGAAGCTAATAGATAAGAGATTTTAAGGCTATGCCATCAGTGAAAATGGAGTCAACAGACAATGCTCGTACCAATGAGCGAAATAAAAGTTCACTTTTAATTTCTCAGCGAATGCAGCCGAACATCAACGAAGTTAACGGACAACTGACGTTGAAGTACAGAAAGGTAAAGAGGGTAAAGAAAGTTAACAGACAACGGAGAGCGATGAACGATGAAGGATGAACGACAATTTATGTGTTATCCTGAACACGAATGTCCGTGAATAGTCCCATAAATTGCCGTAAATAAGATTTGCGATAAATAGCTGAGATATTCATGATCATTTATGGGCTATTTGTGGTAATTTGTGTTGAATAAATAAGCAGAATTACAAAATCCTTAGAGCCCCCGGTTTTGCTACATCGGGGGGCTTCAAACAAGAAAAGTATACAAAATAATAGGGCGTATCTGTTGATACACCCTATCTGCTTCTTATTTAATTTAAAAAGGAATCAATACACTTCTACCTTGGCAGCGGCAGCTTTACACTTGTCGCGCAAGGCATCCATATCGCTTCCGTTGGGGGCATTGCATACGACTACACCCATGCGGCGGTTTACCTTGGTATAGGGCTTGCCGAAGATGCGGATGTCGGTATCGGGCTCTACTACGGCCTCTTCCATGCCACGATAGCGGGGTTGCTCCTGTGATGCGATGGGGGAGAGGATTACGGCACTGGCACCCATGCGGTATTGCTCAATCTCGGGGATAGGCAGGCCGAGTACGGCACGTGCATGCAGTTCGAACTCGTTGAGGCACTGGGTGCCTGCGAGTGTTACCATGCCTGTGTCGTGAGGACGGGGTGACAGCTCAGAGAAGTATACGCCATTCTCGTTGCTGAGGAAGAACTCTACACCCCAGATACCGGCTCCTGTGAGGGCCTCGGTAACCTTGGCTGCCATCATCTGTGCCTCGGCCAGATGTTCGGGGCGTATGGGTGCGGGCTGGAAGCTTTCGCGGTAGTCGCCGCTCTTCTGTACGTGTCCGATGGGGGCACAGAAGCGGGTGGGGCCGTTCTTTTGTGTCACGGTGAGGAGGGTGATCTCGCTGTCGAAGCGGATAAACTCTTCGATGATGAGCTCCATGATGTCGCCACGGCTGCCTTCGCAACCATATTTCCATGCTTGCTCGAGCTCGTCGGCACTCTTAACGAGTGACTGGCCCTTGCCTGATGATGACATGAGGGGCTTCACTACACAGGGGAAACCAATCTTGTCGGCAGCCTCTTTAAGCTCCTCCAACGACTTGGCGTAGTAGTAGCGGGCGGTCTTCAAGCCGAGCTCCTTGGCGGCAAGGTCGCGGATGGCCTTGCGGTTCATGGTGAAGTTAACGGCCTTGGCACTGGGTACAACCTGAATGCCCTCTTCCTCAAAGTGGTAGAGGCGTTCGGTACGTATGGCTTCAATCTCGGGTACGATGATGTCGGGGCGATGCTTGGCAACGGCTGCATCGAGGGCATCTCCGTCGAGCATGCTGAATACTTCGCACTCATCGGCCACCTGCATGGCGGGTGCGCCAGCATAGGCATCGCAAGCAATTACATACTGTCCCAATCGCTGTGCTGCGATGACGAACTCTTTTCCTAACTCGCCCGAACCGAGCAACAAAATCTTCTTTGTCATAATGATAATGTCTGTTTATGACCGCGAAGATAGTGTAAAAAATCGATTATGCGAAGCGTATGTGAATATATTTCGTTTGTTTTTCGTATATTCGCGACATCAACGGATGAAGTAACGTTGTGTTTGCCTGCTTCCGATGGAGGTATAAAAGACGAGAATAGTGATAAATAAATAAAATACAAATGCGATGAAAACGATTAGACCGCTTTTCTGTATGGCCGTTTTGGCTTTTCTGTGTGTGTTGCCCTCGATGGCAAAGAGTGATGGGCTGAAGTTCAACAAGAAGAACAAGTTCAAGATAGTGCAGTTTACAGATGTACACTGGATATATAATAATCCGGCATCGGATGAGGCTGGTGAGTGTATGGCCGAGGTACTCGATGCCGAGAAACCCGACCTGGTGGTGTTTACCGGTGATGTGATCTTTGCAAAGCCTGCTCGCGAAGCTTTGGATAAGGCTTTGGAGGCTACCGTGAAGCGTAAGATTCCCTTCGTGGTGACATGGGGCAATCATGATGACGAGCACGATATGAACCGCAAGGAGCTATCGGCTTATGTGGCTGCCAAGCCGGGTAATCTGAATACTACGGCCGAGGGCGTATCGGGTGAGTGTAACTTTGTGCTGCCCGTCAAGTCGGCCGATGGTACCAAAGATGCTGCCCTGCTCTACATGTTTGATAGTCACTCCTATTCGACCGTCAAGGAGATACGTGGATATGGATGGATAAAGCATGATCAGGTGGACTGGTATAACCGCACCAGCAAGCAGTTTACTGCAGCCAATGGCGGCACTCCTCTGCCTGCTTTGGCTTTCTTCCATATCCCTCTGCCCGAGTTTCGTGATGCGATACGCAATGAGAGTGGCTTCTGTGTAGGTACGCGTAAGGAGAAGGTGTGTGCGCCTGAGATTAACAGCGGGCTGGGTAATGCTATGCACAAGGCTGGTGATGTGATGGGCATATTCGTGGGCCACGACCATGTGAACGACTATGTGGCAGAGTGGAAGGGTATCTTGATGGGATATGGCCGCTACACAGGAGGAAACACCGTGTATAACGGTCTTCCCCATGGTAATGGAGCACGTGTGATTGAGATTACCGAAGGCTCACGCGCCATCAAAACATGGATACGCGTCAAGAATGGTAAGGTAATCAACGAGGTGGATTACCCTGCAGACAAGCAAAATCGTGGATAGGTTGAGAATGGTATTACATCGATAACCACTTCATTACAGCATCCCCGTAGGTCTTAGATACGGGGATGTCTTTTATCCCCTCGATACCTAATTCGAGGAAGAAGTTCTCCTTCTCGCGACGGAGTACCTTCACTTGTTCCATATTGACCATGAACCCGCGATGGCAGCGCATGACATTCGTATCGGCCAGGAGCTCTGCCGTACGCTTCAGGGTATTGCGCAAGATCAACTTCTTGGGAAGATTGCTCTTTATGTACCATACGTTGATGTAGTTGTCGGCACTCTCGATATAGAGAAGGTTCTCCTTGGTTACAGAGAGCTGTAGCTCGCCACGCTCATCGTAGAAGGAGATGAGGCCTTTGGTGTCGGCACGTTGTTGCATGGCCTTGTCGTAGTCGTCCTCTATCTGTCGCAAACGTTCGTTGCGGTCCTGCAGGGTGAAGGCAGTGATGGTGATGATGTAGGGGATGAGCAGGATGAGCGAGGTGTTGAGCAGAGATTTCTCAAAAGCCTCGGCGATATCGAGCTGCACGCCTGTCAGCGTAGAGCATATGGTGAATGCCACCGACATCAGCACCAACTCCACAAATACCCACGCGATATACTGGAGATAGGTGATCGTATGCTTCTTGGCATAGTAACACATGATGATGCGGCTGATAGCTGCAATGCTCATGCCCAGCAGTACGATACCCAACACGCAAGCGATGAATACGAAGCGTGACACCTCTGCCCAATGCTCTACATTAAAGGGCTTGTAGATAATGATAAAGAGGAACGCAAAGGCGGCAGCCCAGGTCACCATGATGGTCAGACTGCGCTTGGTAAGCAGGTACTTCGGGATATGCTGTGAGAAGAAATTCATGTCCTTTTTCTACGTCTAAACTGAATCAAAAGCAAAAGTACGGATTTCTTGGCTGAAATCCGCACTTTTTTGCATTTTTTTGGCTTGAAGCCGAGTGTTATGCCCGGCTCTCATACCATTTACGAGTAGAGGAAACGCTTAATGCTACGTTTCGGTGTCTTCTCGAAGGGTTCCTCGTGAAGCTCTACAAGGCCTACTTTGCTGTATGCGGGCAGTTCGGCATTGACTTGCTTTAAGTATTCATTCATGATATTTTCTACGCTCTTGGTGTTACCTTCGAGACGCTTGTATGCATCCATGTCGGGCACTACGAGTGCTACGATGCGGTTGCCACGGCTGATGACGATAGACTCAGTTACGAGGGGGAGGCTGTTGAACTTGTCCTCGATCTCTTCGGGATAAACGTTCTGTCCGCTGGCGCTGAGAATCATGTTCTTAGAACGTCCCTTGATGAATACGTTGCCCTCGTTGTCTATCACACCGAGGTCACCGCTCTTGAGCCAACCATCTTCGGTGAAGGTAGCCTTGGTTGCTTCGGGGTTCTTATAGTAACCCATCATTACGTTGTCACCCTTGATCTGGATTTCGCCCACGACGTTGCGGGGATCCTCAGAGTCGATGCGTACCTTTACGCGCTCTACCTCTTGTCCGCATGAGCGCATAGCGAAGGTCTTCCAGTTGCGGTAGCAGATGAGCGGGCCACACTCTGTCATGCCATAACCTACGGTGTAGGGGAAGTTCATCTTCTTCATCAACTTCTCTACCTTCTCGTTGATGGCAGCGCCACCTACGATGAGGCTACCACGCTCAAGGTTACCACCGAAAGTGGTAAGGAGCTTGCTGCGTACACTATTATAAATGATCTTGTTGAGGCCGGGGATAGAGGTGAGCACCTTCATCAACGGTTTGTTGAGTGTAGGCATTACCTTGCCCTTGAAAATCTTCTCCACAACGAGAGGCACTGTTACGAGCATGTAGGGTTTTACCTCTGACAATGCCTTGATGAGTACCGAGGGAGTGGGGGTCTTGCCCAGGAAGAAGATATGACATCCTGAAGCCAAGGGGTAGAGGAACTCGAAGGCCATACCGTACATGTGACCCAAAGGAAGCATCGAGAGGATGTGCCATCCGGGTTGGTTAGGCATATGCTTCATGGCGAACTCTACGTTTGAACTGATGGAACGTGCCGACAACATTACGCCCTTCGGGTCGCTGGTAGTACCAGAGGTGTAGTTGATAAGCTCCAACTCGTCGAGGTTGCCTGTGGGGTAGCTGATATGCTCGGGTTTCACACCTTCGGGGAAGCGCTCGTTGAATATCTTCTCGCATTTCTCGTGGAACTCCTCAGCATTCACCGCATGTCCTTTGGCGTACATCGGGGTGAAGTTCAAGATGTTGATGGCGATATTGATGTTGGGCATCTTCTCTGCGTCCATCTTCTCCCATATCTCGGGCTCGGTGAAGATGGCTGTCGCATCAGAGTGATTGGTCAGGTTTTGGATGCTCTCGGGCAAGAAGTCGTTGAGCAAGGGTACCATCACGCCATCGAATGTGCCGATAGCGATAAATGAAGCGGCCCACTCTGCTGAGTTCTTGGCGCAGAGTACAATCTTGTCGCCCTTGGTCACACCTGCCTCTTGCAATAGGATGTGCAACTTCTCAATATTCTCAGCTACTTGTCCGAAAGTAAAAGTGTTCTTACCGTAATTGGTAATGGCAGGAGAATTCCAATGATTCTTAATGGCATTCTCCACGTGGTTCAGATAATGTTTAATCATTGCAATATTTCGCTTGTTACGGTGCAAAGTTCGGGTTTTATTTCTACTATTTTCGTTTTTGTAGTTACATACATTTGCGTAGGGACGAAACCATTATAGGGGTGAAAACTGCTTATTTTGGGGTAAAACTGAGAAAGAAGAACAAAGAAGACAATTTAAAAACCTCCATTTCATCGTATTTATCGTCATTATTATGGGATGTTGGGCTTCTTGATACTATTGGACGATTCGAGCTGTTTCTTGGGAGAAATTGCTGCCTGCGTATTCTCTTTATTTGCTCGTTTATGTCTCGGGAGATGATAGCATAACGCAGTTCTTCCTCGTTTGTTTTGGGTGTTGTTATAGGAGTATGGGTATTGAGTTATTAACAAAATCGGCAAGTTATCCACATTTTTAGAAAGTTTAGGACTTTTTTTAAGTGAATTCGCGATATTATTATTTACTTCGCAGCTTGAAACTTGAGAAACTTAAATAACGATAAAATATAATTGATGGGAAAGATTATTGCATTGGCAAACCAAAAGGGCGGTGTGGGTAAGACTACTACTGCAATTAACCTTGCTGCCTCGCTTGCAACATTGGAGAAAAAGGTGCTCTTGATTGATGCCGACCCGCAGGCGAATGCCTCTTCTGGTTTGGGTATTGATATACAGACTGTAGACTGCTCGATTTATGAATGTCTGATCGGTGGCCGCGATCCTCGTGAAGCTATCTATACTACAGATATCGAGGGGCTTGATGTTATTGCCTCACACATTAATCTCGTAGGTGCTGAGATTGAAATGCTCAATCTTGAAGGTCGTGAGACCGTGATGAAGCGTATGCTCGAGCCCTTTGAGAACGAATATGATTATGTGCTCATTGACTGTTCGCCTTCGTTGGGTCTTATCACAGTGAATGCTCTCACGGCGGCTCATTCGGTGATTATCCCGGTGCAGTGTGAGTACTTTGCGCTTGAGGGTATCAGTAAGTTGCTCAATACCATTAAGATAATCAAGTCGAAGCTTAATCCTTCTCTTAATATTGAGGGCTTCCTGCTCACCATGTATGATTCTCGTCTGCGCTTGAGCAATCAAGTGCTCGATGAGGTTCGTCGTCACTTCCAGGAGTTGGTATTTGATACCGTTATACAGCGTAATGTGCGTCTGAGTGAGGCTCCCAGTCATGGTATTCCGGCTATCCTTTATGATGCAGAGTCTAAAGGCGCTCAGAACTACCTTGCATTGGCACAAGAGATTATTAAGAAAAATGTTTAAAATTAACGTCAATAGAGTTGACCCTTAACCGATATGGCACAAAAGAAATATCCTTCATTAGGACGTGGGCTTGATGCTCTCATCTCTACCGATACGATTAAGACCGGTGGTTCATCGTCAATTAGCGAGATTCCTGTTAGTCAGATTAAGGCTAACCCCAATCAGCCGCGTCGAGAGTTCGACCCTGAAGCTCTGCAGGAGCTGTCTGACTCAATTAAAGAGATAGGCATTATCCAGCCCATTACTCTGCGTAAGATGGATGATGGTACCTACCAGATTATTGCAGGTGAACGTCGTTTCCGTGCTTCACAGTTGGCAGGTCTCACAGCGGTACCCGCCTACATACGTACGGCTGATGATGAGAATGTGATGGAGATGGCGCTCATAGAGAATATCCAGCGTGAAGACCTCAATGCCATGGAGATTGCTCTGGCCTACCAGCATCTGCTCGAGGAGTATGACCTCACTCAAGAGCGTTTGAGCGAACGTGTGGGCAAGAAGCGTACCACTATCGCCAACTACCTGCGCTTGCTTAAGTTGCCGGCACAGATACAGATGGCTCTCAAGAACCGTGAGCTCGACATGGGTCATGCCCGTGCGCTTCTTTCGCTCGATAATCCTGTGGATCAGATCAACCTTTTCCAGGATATTCAGATTTTGGGTTACTCTGTGCGCAAGGTTGAGGAGATGGTTAAGACCATCAAGGAGTCTAAGCCCTCTGCCAAGAAGGTGGGTAAGGGTACTCCTACTGAGTTTGAACCCCTCAAGAAGCAGCTTGCGTCATTCTTCCAGACCGATGTACAACTTACCTGTAACCCCAAGGGTAAAGGCAAGATTGCTATCTCTTTCAAAAACGAAGAGGAACTGGAGCGCATCATTACTCTGCTCGACAGATTGAAGGCATGATACTGACGCATCGTTTCATAAGGCTATCTCTGTTGGCACTCTGCGTGATGTGCTGTATATCAGGACGTGGAGGTACACTTACCACTTCGGGTGGTGTAGTGCCCGACTCGGTGCCTATGCTTCGTCGCGATACCCTTGTGCGCAAGCGTCTTACTGTTGTCAGCGATTCGCTCTACCATTCTGCGACCCAGGAGCTGGGTGTGATGCCCATCAACGCCACAGATGTAGGGCTTCCTGTCGATGCTGATACTCTTGTGTCTACAACCATGCCCGTATCTTCTGCTGTCGTCGATAGCACACGTAAGGCTCTCCGTCGTGAGCAGCGCTTGCAGAAACTCACCTCCTTTACTCCCGATCCCAATAAAGCAACTTGGGCCGGCATCGTATTCCCTGGAGGCGGACAGATTTACAACCATAAGTATTGGAAGCTCCCTATCGTCTATGGCGGCTTCTTGGGGTGTGCCTATGCGCTCAATTGGAACAATCAGATGTATAGCGATTACGCGCAGGCCTATCTCGATATCATGGATGATGATCCCGGCACAGCGAGTTATGAGGATTTTCTTCCTCCGCGCTATAACGTAGAGGCCAATAAGGACTATCTTAAACGTGTATTCAAGAACCGTAAGGATAACTATCGTCGTCAGCGCGACATGAGTATATTCTGCTTTATAGGAGTATACCTTATCTCTGTAGTAGATGCTTATGTTGATGCCGAACTCTCTAACTTTGATATTACGGAAGACCTCACCGTGCAGGTTCGCCCAGGCCTTATTGATTCACGCGGAAGCGTTCAGCGTAATCAAGCGTACGGGTTGCAGTGTAGCTTTAACTTCTGATTTCTTAGCCTTTATAGTGTGATTTCTTGTGCCGATCAGGGCTTATGCTTTGGTCGCTCTCAGTATTTCTCGCTTGCCTCCAATGGGGCCTGCAAGGCGTTCTACGGTAAATCCTGTGGATTGCAGCAGACGACGGATGATACCCTTGGCGCAATAGGTGGTGAGGATACCGCCTGGGCTCATGGCTTGGTAGATGCGGGCGAATATCTCGGAGCTCCACATCTCGGGTTGCTTTTCGGGAGCAAAGGCATCGAAGTATACGATATCAATGTCCTGTGGTAGGGGAGCGGTGAGGAGGTCGCAGCAACGTTTCTCAAGCGTGAAGTGTGGGGTGACGTCAATCGGTTGCTCCCACGGAGCTGCATGTATGGCAGTAAAGAGGTCTGGAGAGACAATGGCGTCGTAGCCCAATTGACTGACAACCTCTGGGCTCACAGGATATTTCTCCAACGTGATGTAGTGAACAGGGCGCTCAGCTGTGGCTGCCATGGCGGTAACGGCTGCATTGAGTCCTGTGCCGAAGCCTATTTCGAGCAGTCGCAAGGGCTTCTCCCTTTGAGTGAAACAGTCGGCCGCATGCAGATAGGCACAGTCGCGGTAGATGTGTAGCGATTCGGTATAAGCCCCTTTCACGGAGTGGTAGTGCTCGTCGAGTTCGGGCACGAAGAGGGTAGCCGAGCCATCGTCGGTATTCTGTATCTCGAGGTGACTATGTGCGGGTGTCTGTTCCATATGTGATTATTCAACGTGATGGTGGAGTGGATATTGTGTTTAGGACTGGTTTCTGCCACCGAAAAAACTCAAAGAATCTTGGTCTTGCCCTGGAAAAACTCAAAACAAGTTTTAATCTTATTGAATCTCGGCCTCACTCAGTAAAGGTAATTCAAGTATTTCCTTTACTTTCGCTCGTGGAGATTTGGTTTTTCGCTCACCTTGCACTAATTTTAATCTTTTACAGATTTTAATTAGGCTGCGGTTCGGAAAAACTCAAAACAAGTTTTGGTTTTTCGCTCACCTTGCACTAATTTTGTAGCTTATACATGTAAACTGTTGAAGATGAAAAAAACGATTTATATTGCCTTGTCTGCACTGGTACTTTTGTGTGGATGTTCGAAGAAGATTTTAAGTCATTCAGGGAGGGTAGGAGAGAAGCCACTGCCTTCTGTTGAGATGGAGGCGCAGTCTGCTGCTGAAGATACTATGGCGGCTGCTGTGGCGGTGCAAGAGGTGGCTCCACAACGCATACCCATACCCGAAGAGTGGACGACCATTAAGGATGATTCATTGGTGGTGCTCGAGAGTATGTCTGGCGAACTGGATAGCTTGCTCAATAGCTGGTATGCCAACACATACTTGATGGTAGACACTACATGTACGGCAACGAGCGTAAACCCTCTGTTTAGCGATACGGTATACACTGAGCGATTGGCAAACTTGCCTTGTGTGGTGCCGATGGTATACAACCAACCGGTGCGCTCACATATTGATCGCTATGCCACGAAGCTGCGTCATCAAGTGTCATATATGTTGGGTATGATGGCTTTCTATGAACCGCTCATCGAGCAGGCACTCGATGTACATAATGTCCCTAATGAACTGAAGTTTCTGCCGGTGATTGAATCTGCCTTGAATCCTGTGGCAGTATCACGTGTAGGTGCTACGGGCTTGTGGCAATTCATGTATACTACGGGTAAACTGTATGGGTTGAAGCAGAATAGCTTGGTGGATGACCGTCGCGATCCTGTGAAGTCCACATGGGCGGCTGCCAAGCATTTGCGCGATTTGTATGATCGCTATGGAGATTGGAGCCTTGCGATTGCCGCTTACAATTGTGGCCCGGGTAATGTGAACAAGGCTATCTATCGTTCGGGAGGTAAGACCGACTTTTGGGATATTTACTACTATCTGCCTCGTGAGACACGTGGTTATGTGCCTGCATTCATTGCAGCCACCTATATCATGACCTACCATGCCGAGCATGGAATCTGTCCTATGGAGAGCAAACTCCCGTTGCAGACCGACACGGTTATGGTGAATCGCCTGCTTCACTTCGACCAGATAGCGGCAGTATGTGATATCGATATCGAATTGTTGAAGGGACTCAATCCTCAGTACAAGGAGAACGTTATCCCCGGCAAGTTCCAGCCTAATTCATTGCGTCTGCCCGAGGATAAGATACGCGAGTTTATCCTTGCCGGTGACTCTATCTACAACTATGAACGCGAGAAGTACTTCTCTGAGGAGAAGGTAAAGGTGCTCAAGAATCAGGCAACCAATAGCGGCTTTGTGGTGCATAAGATTCGCAGTGGCGAGACCCTCTCTACCATTGCTCGTCGTTATCGTGTGACCGTGACAGATCTGAAGCGTTGGAACAACCTGAGAAGCAGCAATATCGTAGCAGGTAAAACATTGAAAGTATATCCGAGATAAGACACAGATTATCCATCGAACAATATCTATTAGCGCCATGAATAGTGATAAGGAACAAGCCGAAGAGAGACTTATCAATGAAGCCTTCCAGGGAATGTTGGAAACCTATCTTGCATCGAAGCATCGTAAGAAGGTCGACATCATTACGCGAGCGTTTAACTTTGCCAAGCATGCTCATAAGGGGGTGCGTCGTAATTCTGGAGAGCCCTACATCCTGCACCCTATTGCCGTAGCGCGTGTGGTAAGTGAGGAGATAGGCTTGGGTTCTACCTCAATCTGTGCGGCCCTACTGCATGATGTGGTGGAAGATACCGAATACACGGTAGAGGATATCTCAAATCTCTTTGGCCCCAAGATCGCACAAATCGTGGACGGACTCACCAAGATATCGGGAGGTATCTTTGGCGACAAGGCATCGGCACAGACAGAGAATTTCAAGAAGCTGCTGCTCACGATGTCAGAGGATATACGTGTGATATTGATTAAGATTGCCGACCGCCTGCATAATATGCGTACTCTTGAGCACATGTCGCCCAACAAACAGTACAAGATTGCGGGTGAGACGCTCTACATATACGCTCCTATCGCCTATCGTTTGGGATTGAGCAAGATAAAGATTGAGCTGGAGAATCTCAGCTTTAAGTATGAGCATCCCGAGGAGTATGCCGCCATAGAAGAAAAGCTGGCTGTTACGCAAGCCGAGCGCGAGAAGCTCTTTGCTGACTTTACCGCTCCCATCAAGGCCAAGCTCGATGAGATGGGTGTGCAATACACGCTTACGGGACGTATTAAATCGCCCTACTCGATATGGAAGAAGATGCAAAACAAGCATCTGGCCTTCGAGGAGATATTTGATATACTTGCCGTACGCATTATCTTCGACCCCAAGAATCCCAAGGAGGAGGCCAATGAGTGTTTTAACATATACATTGCCCTATCACACCTGTATCGTACCCATCCCGATCGCTTCCGCGATTGGGTGAACCAACCCAAGACCAATGGCTATCAGGCTTTGCATGTGACCCTAATGAGTAATCATGGCGAGTGGGTGGAGGTGCAGATACGAAGCCGACGTATGGATGATATTGCCGAACAGGGTGTGGCGGCACATTGGAAGTACAAGGAGAGTGGCTATGTAGAGGAAGAGGAGGTCGACCTTAATATGTGGTTGCATACCATCAAGGAGATACTTGACGACCCGCAGCCCGATGCGATGGACTTCCTCGATGCGATTAAGCTCAACCTCTATGCCTCAGAAATCTTTGTCTTCACCCCCAAGGGCGAGATCAAGACCATGCCTCAAGGATGTACGGCACTCGACTTTGCCTTCTCGATACACTCTGTGCTGGGTACCCACTGTATCGGAGCTAAGGTCAACCATAAGCTTGTGCCCATGAGCCATGTGTTGAAAAGTGGCGATCAGGTAGAGATACTTACTTCAAAGACACAGAATGTCAAGCACGAGTGGCTGACGATGGTCACTACAGCTAAGGCCAAGAGTAAGATTAACGGCATACTCCGTCGTGAAGACCGTGCCGCACGCAAGGAGGGAGAGGCCTTGATTACGGCCTTTGCCGAGAAAGAGGAGCTACAGCTCGAGGTGCATAATATAGCACGTCTCTGTCGCTTGCATAACTTCTCCGAATATGACCAGTTGCTTATGGCTATCGGTCGAGGCAGCGTGACGTTGGGTGAGGCCGAGCGCAATGCCTTGAAGGGAGTGAACAGCTCAACCAATATCCTGGAGCGTCTTTTCCGTAGCAGTAAGACCAAGCCTGCCGAGAGCACACAACCTGCCACCGCCTCTGATCAGAAGATTGACAAGAAGCGTCCTCTCATCTTGACCGATGAAGCTCTGCAGAGCAGCTATCACATGGCCGAATGTTGTCATCCCATCCCAGGTGACGATGTGCTTGGATTCATTGATGATGATGGTCAGATCGTGATTCACCAACGCAAGTGCCCCGTGGCGGCCAAGCTAAAAGCGGCCTATGGCAATCGTCTTGTGGCAGCGCAGTGGAGTACACACAAGCTGTTGTACTTCTCCGTATCGCTCAATATCAAGGGTATCGACGGTGTAGGTGTGGTGAATCAGATAACCAATGTCATCTCGCAAGAGCTCAACGTAAACATGGAGCGCATCCTCATTGAGGCTTATGATGGTATCTTTGATGGTACCATACGTCTTCGTGTACACGATGTGGACGATATCAAGGTTATCTGCGACAATCTCAAGAAACTCCACAACGTTCGTTCGGTAGTGCGTGTCGACGATTAATCCCGCAAGGGAAGTTTAAGAACGATTTAATATTCTATACTATGAAAAAGATGTTCGCATTATTGTTTTGTGCAATAAGTCTTTGTGCATCAGCACAGGTATCGTTCGGCAATGCCGTAAGGTTTAATGAGGGATGGCGCTTTGTGCTTGCCGATGATAGCATGGCGCTGAATCCTGCGTATGACGATAGTCGCTGGCGCGAACTTACGTTGCCTCACGACTGGAGTGTGGAGGGCGCTCCCTCTCAAGCCCTGGCGAGTTGTACAGGCTATCTGCCTGGTGGTATAGGATGGTATCGCAAGCACTTTACCGTGGATGATGCGGCTCGTCATTATATCTATTTCGAGGGTGTGTATAATCGTAGTGATGTATATATCAACGGCCATCATTTGGGTCATCGCCCCAATGGTTATGTCTCGTTTATGTATGACCTCACCCCCTATCTGAACAAGGGTGGTGATAATGTGATTGCGGTGCGTGTTGACCATAGCCGCTATGCCGACTCGCGTTGGTATACAGGCTCGGGTATCTATCGCGATGTATACCTGGTGTTGGCCCCCGAAGTGCATCTCTCGCAATGGGGTGTAGCTTATCGCGCGGCTAAGCTTACCGACCGCAATGCTACCATCGAGGTAGATGTAGCGATAGACAATCATAGTGCTGAGGCGCAGAAGGTGCAGGCACGTATCACGATGCTCGATGCCGAAGGCAAGCGAGTGGCTTCCACCACACGTAATGCCACCGTAGATGCCGCTACAAGCAGCTACCAGCTCCCCGTTATCAATTGTCAATTGAAGAATCCCCGTCGATGGACTCTCGATGCCCCCTATCTTTATACTTTGCGTGTTGAGCTCCTTGCCGATGGCGAGGTTATCGATCATGCCGATGTACGTGCTGGACTTCGTACGTTGGAGTTCGATGCCAACGAGGGCTTTGCGCTCAATGGGGAAAATATGAAGGTGAAGGGCGTCTGCCTGCACCACGATGCAGGTGTGTTGGGTGCTGCCGTACCTCCCGAGGTGTGGCGTCGACGTGTAGAGTCGCTCAAGGCGATGGGCGCCAATGCCATACGCATGAGTCATAATCCGCAAGCCCCCATCTTGTATGACCTGTGTGATGAGCTGGGTATGTTGGTGATGGACGAGGGTAGCGATGAATGGGAGTTCCCCAAGCGTAAGTGGTTGAAGGGTTGGAATAAAGGCGAGCCCGGCTATGAGGGCACGGCAGACTTCTTTGAGGAGTGGATAGAGCGTGATATTACCGATATCGTTCGTCGCGACCGTAATCATCCCTGCGTCTTCCTCTGGAGTGTGGGCAACGAGGTCGACTACCCCAACGACCCCTACTCACATCCCGTGCTTGACGGTAGCAGCATCAGTCAGCCCATGTTCGGAGGCTATGACCCCAAGCGCCCCCATGCCGAGCGTATCGGTAAGATTGCCAAGCGCTTGGCCGCCTGTATACGTGCCGTCGATGACTCACGCCCTGTGACGGGAGCCTTGGCCGGTGTGGTGATGAGCAACGAGACCGAGTATCCCGAGGCGGTCGATGTGGTGGGATATAACTATACCGAAAACAGATACGATACCGACCATGCTAAATATCCCAATCGTATTATCTATGGTAGCGAGACCCGTAGCGACTTCTCGGCATGGAAGGATGTGCGCGACAAGCAGCATATCTTCGGACAATTCATCTGGACGGGTACCGACTATCTGGGTGAATCGGGTGCATGGCCCTCACGTGGATTGCATACGGGCCTGCTCAACTTTGCCAGCTATGCCAAGCCGCGTGGTAAGTTTCGTGAGGCTCATTGGAGCACCGAGCCCATGATATATATAGGTACCTATCGTCGTGGACGAGGCCGATGGGGCGACCACCTCTCTATTGATGCCTTCGACTTGTGGAACTACCGTGAGGGTGAACGCATACGCGTGGTGTGCTATACCAATACCGCGCAGGCTCAGCTCAAGCTGAATGGTGAGGTTGTCGGTGAGATGCGCCCTTACGATGATGATCACGGTATGATACATTGGGATATCCCCTATGCTTCGGGCACGCTCATTGCCGAAGGCTATGATAAGGAGGGCAATCTACAGGCTACCTATACCATACAGACGAGCGGACGCCCCTATACCCTGCGTGCGTCATTGATAGAGACCGCTACGGCATCTCGCGAGCCCATAGCTCAACCGACGTATCAGATACTTGTCGAGGTGCTCGACGAAGAGGGTGTATTGGTGAAGCTTGCCGATAATATGATTTCATGTCGTGTCGATGGATCTGCCCACCTGTTAGGACTTGAGAATTCGGACAATAGCGATATGAGTCATCCCAAGTCTCGCCAGCGTCGTGTCTATCAGGGTCGTCTTGTGGGATATGTGCAACGTGTAGGCACCGAGCCTATTACGGTAACCTTCAGCTCTCCTTTGCTTGAAGAGACATCGATAGAGTTGTGAGTTGTCGTCGGGGGAGGAATCGCGGATGTCAATAGCCGATTTCTCCAGGGTATACCTCGTCGAGCTTGGCCTTGATCTCCAGCAGCTCGTCGCGTATACTCTTCAGGCGTGCTACGATTTCCTGTTCGTTTACCACCTTCTGCTTGCTTGTCTTGAGGCGTGTGCGTGCGGCCTTGATGGTCAGCCCCTGCTCCTTTACGAGGTGATGTATGAGGCGTATGAGGTCGATATCCTCTTGCGTGTATTGGCGTATGCCCGAGTCGGTTTTCTTGGGGTTGAGGGTCGGGATCTCCTTCTCCCAGAAGCGTAGCGTATATTCTGCTATGCCGAGCATAGCAGACACCTCACGAATGCTGTAGTATAGCTTCAGATTCTTGCCCATGCTTCGATTAGTCTAACACCTTACCATGGTTCTCGGCCATGCGTATCATCTCGTCGTACTGCTCGTCGTCGAGGTCCATGAAGTAGTAGTTGGCGGGGTTTACGGGGCGACCCTTTTGCAGTACCTCATAGTGTACGTGTGGGCCCGAAGAGCGGCCGCTATTGCCCGATAGGGCGATGGTCTCTCCGCGTATCACCTTCTGTCCGGGCTTTACGTTGAAGCTCTTGAGGTGAGCATAGCGGGTCTCATAGCCATAGCCGTGGTCGATGGTGATGAGATATCCGTAGCCCTTCTCCCAACGCGCCTTCTTTATCACACCGTCGGCGGTAGCATATACGGGGGTACCTATGTCGCAACTGAAGTCCATGCCTTCATGGAAGATACGGGTTTGGTAGATTGGGTGTATGCGATAGCCATATCCCGATGCCATGCGCTTCAAGTCCTTGTTGGCAACAGGCTGTATGGCTGGTAGATGGCTGAGCATGTCTTCATGATTCTTGTAGAACTCCACCACCTCGTCAAACGATTGCGACTGTATGTAGAGTTGTCGGGCGAGCATGTCCATCTTCTGTGTGGTGGCAATCACCAGCTCGGCATTCTCCAGCTTTTCGAACTCCTCATAGCGGTTGGTGCCGGTATACGTTGCGTTGCGCACGTCGCTCGATACGGGCTCGGCCATAAACATCACACGATACAGGTTGTCGTCTCTTTGGCGGATGTCCTCCATCACCTCAAGCGACTCGTTCAGGCGTTGCGAGAGTACGCGGTATTGTGCCTCCAGGTTGGTGTTCTCTTCGCGCAGGTCGGCCACGCTCTCGGGCGTACCCAGGATGAGCACGTTGATAAAGTAACCCATAAAGCCGAGTGCGAGAAATATGGTGACATTGCGCAGATAGGTGAGCAAGCGGTTGCGCATACTGGGATATACGCGGTCGTAAGTCTTAGTCTTTTCGTTATATTTGTAGTAGACGTTTCGCATAGTCAGAAGGGCACTTGTTTGCTGCACTTAACGGGGGTGTGAGAGGGACTCCACCCAATATCCGACACAAAAGTACGAAAAGGAGCGTTTCTATGCAAATGATTGTCTGATATTTTAGGATTATTTATGATTGATACATCTATTATATGCTTGCTTTTGCTTCGCTGAGGAGTTAAAGCCGAAAACAAAACGATGGGCAAAGGAATCCTTTGCCCACCGCCATATATACATATATAAATGTGTATTGTGTGTCCGGTTACTGAGGACGGCTGTAGTTGGGAGCCTCGCTTGTGATAGATACATCGTGGGGGTGGCTCTCGAGTACACCCGCATTGGTGATGCGCACAAACTTAGCGTCGTGCAACTTGTCGATGGTGGGAGCACCACAGTAGCCCATACCAGCCTTGAGACCACCAGCGAGCTGGTAGATTACCTCATAGAGCGAGCCCTTGTATGCTACGCGGCCAGCGATACCTTCGGGAACGAGCTTCTTGGTATCCTTGGTGCCTG
>JAEIGA010006664.1_pt1 | contig 17591 bp, 15 predicted proteins | sample 9270691 | NCBI WGS metagenome assembly JAEIGA01 (sample SAMN17057246, study PRJNA624740) | gut metagenome | biome: biome; isolation source: fecal sample | host: Bos grunniens | place: China: Xizang | collected 2019 | reverse complement strand
TCAGTATTCGTATATTGAATCTATGTCTCTTATCAAAGTGCAGTTTGAATTATTCGTCTACGAAAGACTCGAAGAATACAACAAAACAGCAACCAAAAAGATCAGCGATCTCACGATGTTCAAATGGAATCCGTACTGGTGTGCTCCGTCTGCCAAAGATTTCATCAAAGAACAAATTGTAAAACTTGGCAATCAAGAAAACAAAGAAGTCGCTGCTATGCTTGCGGCACTTGAAGATATCGATCCGTTAACAGAGTTCGTCAAGGTATTGGTCGAGATCGACAAGTATGCGGAATCCAAAGAATCTATAAAACTTTTGGATGCCGTACAGTATCAGTACAGTTACTTCAAGAAACTTGAACTCATTGAAGAGTCCAAATGATCTAAAAAGAACCACTCAAACGAGTGGTTCTTTTTTTATCTATATATTACATTTTAGGTAACTTTAGATTAATACTACGAATAAACAAACTATACAATTATAGGAGATATGTATGGAATACGAAACAACTTTTTCTGATCAAACTACAGCAGCATCTGCTGTTAGAGACAATATGGAAGCATATTGTCAATATAACAACCGAGAGATCATACCAGACGTTATCGATGGACTCAAACTTTGTCACAGACGCATTATATCTGTCATGTTGGAAAACGATCAGCGCATGAAAGGTGCTACCCTTACAGGATATGTAATGAACCAATTACATCCTCACGGTGATAGTGGTATCTATGATGCCATTGTGCGTCTTGGACAACCATTCTCTCAAGTACATCCGTTTGTTCTTATCAAAGGAAACTTTGGAGCTTATGGAGGTGGTGAATATGCCGCGGGTCGTTATCTTGATGTACAATGCGATCAGTTCACAAAAGATCTGTTTGCATTAAACGTAGATAGACGTACTTTGTCTTATATACCTTCTGAAACAGGAGAAGGCATTGAACCTGCTTATTACATTCCAAGACTTCCTACGACTTTACTGACAGGATCATTCGGTGTATCAGTTGCTTATAAATCTGTTATACCTCATTTCAATCTTATCTCAGTTTGTAACTTTGTTGAAAAGTTTATTGAATTGAGAAAGAAATATCCTTTGGATTTTATGAATCATTATGCAGAGATTGCAGAATACTGCGTTCCTGATTTCCCAACACATTGTTTGATAAGAAACAAAAACGAACTTGTTAAGAGTTATTCACAAGGTAAGTTTGATACTTCGATCATCATGGATGGAATGTTGGAAATCGGACCACAGGAATTCAATCTTAGAACCATTCCTCATGGAGCTGCTTTTGAGAAAGTATTCAAGAAAGTTGGCGACATGATGAACAGTGCAAACTTCATCTCTGCTAACTTCACAGAAGTTAATGATCTTACAACAGGAACTGAGTACGGAAATCTCCAGTTCAAATTGAAACGAGGAGTTAATCCGTTTGATATCTTGGATGATCTCAAGAAGATCTGTACATTCACACAATCTTGGGGACCGATCTGGACATTTGTTGACAAAGAAGGTTACATCTGTCAGATGAACCCAATGCAGCTTATGGAGATCTGGTATCTTGCAAGATATAGATCTATCTTGGGTGCGCTTAAATTTCAGAATATCGATTTGTTCAAACAGTATCGAAAGTTGATGGCATTGATAATCATTGCTGATCACACAGATGCTGTTCTGAAAATCTTTAAAGAAGCAGAAAACAGAGACGCTACTGTTCCTGTACTCTGTAAGAGATTTGGATTGACAAGAGAACAATCTGAATACATTGCAGCATTACAGTTGCACCAAATCACTCATCAAGGTAAAGATGATCTATTGAAATCCCTTCAAGCTGTTAAAGAAAAGATTGAAAAACTTCAACATAAATTCGTGGATATTGATGGAATCATCTTGCAAGATGTTGACTTCATGAGAAAGACTTATGGTCAGACATGTCAGAGACGAAGCATGATACCAACCTTCATAGGAGTTATCCATCTCAAAGACTACAGTGGATTTATCCAGTTCAGTTCATTGCAAGAAATGGCACATCTTATCAGGAGATGGAACAAATACAGTTCTTATGATATTATCATGTATCCTCCTGGAGTTAATAACTTCATAGTACATACGTCATCTGGTATCATAACAGATGAAAAACTCGATCTTCCGAAAGAGTTTAAAGCTGTAAGACTTGAGGTTGTTAAACTCAAACCAAGAAGTTCTGTTTCATTGAAAAATGATACAATCTCGAGAATTGACTCAATTGTCTCGTTTGACAAAAGAAGTGGAATTATGGCCCATGTAGCAACGGGGTTCAGTGCTATAGATCGGGATTATAAGCTTCGTCAAGTCACCACTACACAAGTACCAAAACGTAACAGTTTTGATGCTCTCGGAAACAAATCTGATATCTTGTATTTCAATGGAGTCTTTGCAGATGAAGTTGTGATAGCAGCAGTAAATGATAAACTTCCAAATCAAGTTGATCTTGTTCGACTTAAAGAAGGTGAGAAATATAAACGACCTCTTCTTGGAAAGACAAAGATCATTGGTATGTGGAAATTTGGAAATCCAATTTCATTTACTATTCCACAAGAATTCCTTCAGAGATGTGCAACCAAGAATGTGCTTATACGTAAAGTAGAAGATTTCTTTGATAAAGATAGAAAAGTAACTATCTTTATGACGAAACACAGAACATCATCAGGTAAACAAATGAGCATGTTTGCTAAAGGAGTTGATGTCCTGAGTGATGGAACATTAAGAGGAGATACCAAATGAACAAGTTTAAGTGTAAACAGTGTGGTACTGAAGTATCTGGTAACATTGATTTCATTGATTCTAAGTGTGATTGGTGTGGTGAATACATTTGTCCTATCTGCATGAAAGATCTTGAAACTGTTTATTCTGGAACTCCATCTAGTCGCGGAGGAACAAGTGGGTTCCTCCGTGTATGTTCATCCTGTGCAAAAAGAAAAGATTTCACACCAATTAAAGAACATCCATTCATTGGATAAGGAGAACTATTATGGCAGTTATTCGTGCTAATGATCCTCGTGCTAACGATATTCCTCATCAGATCAAGACTATTCTTGGTCAGATGTGTGATACGGAAATCTCTATTGAATCAAAACAGAAATATGTTGAACGTCTCACTGGATATATGAAAGGCATGCCTATGTCGGAAGATACCTTCCGCAAACTCGGTATCGCTGCAAAACTTGTCCGTGGAGATCGTGAAACAACTCTTCATGTTCTTGTTCCTAAGGAATATGTTGCTTCTGGTATCATAGAAAACCGTGACTCACAGTGGATCGTATTCACTATCAATCGTGCAACTAACGTGGAAAATCTCCACGATAGCGATACTGCTTATGTTACTGACATGGAAGGTAATCCTGTAAATGCAGAATCAAGTGGTATATTGAACGTTTGAAGCAGATATCAAGTAATATGTAAATCTCCTATGTTGTGGTGATTAACACTTGGTGGATATCCACCAAGTGTTAATCAACTTTTTTTATCTATATATTACATTTGTGAGTTAATGGCTCAATAGGTTAGAGCGCTACGCTTCGGTGTAGAGATTGTTGGTTCAAATCCAACTTAACTTTTTCTTTTTTTGCATCTTATGTGAATATAAGGAGATAATCTATGGCGCAATCTTTACTAGAAAACCAATGGCAAATTTATATGGGCATATTGGTTGAATCTACTGCATATAAGAACCAGAGATGGTTTCATGTCTTTGTTCCTGAATTTTTACCGACTAAAGCAGGAGATGTTTCAGCTGAAAATATACCTGAAATAGTTTCAATGTTCAATCAGCTGACAGAGAAACAAGAACAGACTAACTTACAGATGACCGCAACTATCTATGCAGATTACTTTGGTATAACAACAGGATTTGATGTACCTGACATGTATAGAGGTATGCAGGTGTTAGTTCTTAATAGATCATCTACAGATAAATGGTATTGGATACCATTAGAACGCGATGACTCTTATAAAACATTCGAACACTTCAGAGTATCATGTGCTGATGAATGTCTTACGAATAAAACACCTGGTTCGGAAAAAGATGACATCGAATCACGCGATAAAGGATTAACAGATGACAATACATATTTTTTTGAAATTGACACAAAAGACAAGAAACATGTATTGTTATCAACCTCTGCTTCCGATGGAGAAGAATGGAGATACTTCTTTAAAATAGATGCAGAAGCACACACTGTTGAATTGTGGGATAATTGTGTTGATGGTAGTCAACCAAACAATACAATTAAAATAGAATCCAGACCAGATCCTGCGACTAAAGGTCGTATAACACTTCAGAATGCATCTGGAAATACTATCATTATGCAGGGTGAAGATACAATGATTAATATCCCACGTAACCTTATAGTGAATATCGGTGGTGATACTCAAATCAATGGTGTAGGTAATGTGTCTACACATATACTTAAGAATTTGACAAACATCGTCGACATGAATAAAGTGTCTACTATAAACGGGTCGGTTAATACAACCATTATGCAAAATAATGTTGAAGTTGTACAAGGCAATCAATCCGTAACAATTGGGCAGGTTCATAATGAAAATCAAAAAGTGAGAACAACAGTAGCTGTTGATGCGATGACAACTGGAACAAAAACTTATAATGTAGGCGCAGCAAGTACTACTTTCACTTTTGGTTCATGGACTTGTATATGCACAACTATTTCCATGACAGCATCTCAGACATGGTCTTTGATATGTAAAACATGGAAGGAAGTTGCAGAGTCTGTAAGTGGAACAGTCGTTGCACTGATCAGAGGCGGACATCATTAATTAATTTATATTGGTGGTTAGACATGCTGTACAGCATGTCTAACCATTTAAAGGAGTCATTATGTGGACGTACAAAGATGAAAAGAAAACATTCCCTGATCCACTTGTTTCATATGTTGAAAGTGATGTTCAGGAGTTTGTTGAACAAGAACTTGTCATTTATAAACAGAATCCAGATAACAAACGAATCGACAATAGTGTTATCTTCAACCTTGCTATGTTCAATCCTCAAGCATTGTCTTACCAAAATGGATATGATCAGATGATCAATCTACTGGACGATAAACACACACAGTTTGTCGGATCTCGCCTTAGACAGTTACTTCATACCCTATATATCAGATATGGTGTAAGTGCTATCGATGATCTTGCTGAACATACCTTGAAAACCATGGTAGCTGTTTATAAGATCCCAGAAAGAATTGTTGCTGAACTCGACGAAAAGTTTAATGTGTTCTGGTTGCAACCTTTTATCAGACTTGGTTATACAAATATTACTAATTCAGTTACGACAGATGTTGAAAAAGAAACTGAATAAAACAAAAATATTAATATAAAGCTTAGAGCTAGGATCATCTCCTGCTCTAAGCATCAAGATTATCTGATAGGTGTTTCTTTAATAACACGTTTTTTATGAGATTGAACAGTATCAAAAACTTCACGAAGATGTTTTATATCTGTTACATCTGGAAGTATCATAAATGTTACATCATGAAAATCGGCATCGGAACCTAATTGGTTGATGAATAGAACTATCCAAGCCATTTCAGTTGGAATATTGTTATCTGCTAGAAAATCAGCAAGACGATATTTCATACTGTTATGTCTAAATGGATCAAGTTCAACAATTGTTGATTTCTTTTTGATGTGGTAGAAGTGGTCTCGAATGAATTGTACCCATTCAAGGTCGTAATTCGAGTAACTAGAAAGCAGTGTAGCATATGCAGAGTGAAGACTATATTGTTCCATATCTCATCCTTCGTTAAGAAATATATTACTATCATGAGCACTCATAGGAATGCTAACAAACTTTAACCCATAACATAACAAGGAGAGACTATGGATTCAAAACAATTTCAGTCTGACTTAACAGTTAGACCTGAAGTTATCGGCACACCATCCCTGTTAGTCACTTTCTTGCAGAACACGAGTAGTCAGCGAGCATTGATGCAAGCTAATGCTATTGTTCAAGCAGAAGTATTAACAGGAAACGAATGTTCGAGGATCCAAACTGGTTTTGAAACCAAGTATGGTAACTACCAGTTTGATGAATCATCGAGAGATCAAGACATACAGATTCTCAAAGTTATTCCAAAATTTCGTGTTAACGTCCGTAACAACGAAGTTGTAAACAACCCAACTCTCACATGTATCTATCTCGGTTCTGATGATAACAGAATCGGTTATTTCAATGTGAGTTCGTATACCTTATTGCATAGCGGATTCGGTTATATAAACAAGCGAATGAATCAATTCCACTTGCAAGAAGGAGACTTTGTTCCAAAAGATACTAAGTTCATCAGTGCTCCTAACCACGATGATCGTATCTACAATCTCGGTACCATGGCAAATTGTTGTTATATGCCTATGTGGGATACCACAGACGATGCTTTTATCATTTCAGAGTCTCTCGCTAAGAAATGTGAACATACAGTCGTTGATGAAATGATCATCAACATCAAAGCAGATCATATTCCACTGAATCTCTATGGAGATGATGAACTTTACAGATGTATGCCCGACATCGGAGATAAAGTCCGTGATGATGGTATCTTGATGGCGTTCAGACAGAAAACTGAAAGTTCATTTCTTACAGACTTGACAGCTCATGCATTATGCTCTCCTGAATATCTGCATGATGATATCTTTAAGGCACCTCCTGGTGCAGAGATTATCGATGTGCAAGTCTTCACAAACCAGAAAGTGTATCTCAGTCTGGACGGTCCATATAAACAATTGATGGAATATCAGGATCAGCATAATCAGTATTATGCTGATATCATCGATACGTACGAATGTCTCAAACGAGATGGGTATAAGTGTCGTCCTGAATTCTCTAACCTTGTTACTAAATGCAAGGGATGGTGTTATACTCGAGGAGGTAAATCCATGATCCTCATGGATAAGAAAGAACCTATCGAGTTCATTCGTGTGAAGATCACATATGCGTTCAAACAGAAAGCAAACATTGGATTCAAATTGACAGGTGTTGAAGGTTCAAAAGGAGTCGTTTCGGCAATCTGGAAAGACGAAGATATGCCTGTAGGTCCTAATGGAATCCGATCTGATATCATTATTACGGCTGAATCTCCGTTCAACCGTTTGAATAGTGGACAGCTTACAAGTCAGTTCTTGATATTTGCTGCAGATGTAATTGCTTATAATGTTAGACATGGAAACATGTCAACAGAACAAGCATATGCATACATAATCGATTTCATTAACGAGATCAGACCTGTGTATGCAGATTACATCAAAGAAACTTTGAACACTCCAGATCTCATTGAAGAGTTTGTTGATGCTGTTAAAGAAGATGGTATCTACTTTATCATACCTTCATTCTGCAAATCAATTACTACAGAAATGTTCTTGAGAATATCCAAGAAGTATGGAATCGACAGAGGACCTTTCACCTACCACGTATATGACAAAGAAGGTAATCGGAAACAGATCACTACTAAATATGAAGGTATTGTTGGTGGTCGATATATCTACCTTCTTGGTAAGCGTCCTATTGATCAGTTGAATGTTATTGAGTTTGGTTATATCAACCAATTCATGACACCGATGAAACCTAATAGTAAGTTGGCTAAAGCTCAGTGTATCCATGGACAAACACCTATGCGATATGGTGAAGATGAAGTTGCTAACTTGACAAGCATCATCGGAACTGAAGCAACTGCACGTATAACCGGATTATACAGTAACTCTCCTGTTGCATTGAACGAACTCAACAGATGCTTACTCACAGATCCACATCCATCTGCTCTGAAGAATATCGGTATGTCTACACACGACATTATCGAAACATCTTCTAATATTGCTATGTTCAAACACCAGTTTGCTGAAACTGGATTCGTATTAAAAGAAGTACCAGTTGAAGTGGAGGTAGTGGATGACAAACACAATTAATGTAAGAGAGTTGGTTAACACAAATATACCAGATGAATACATGTATCAACATCGAGACATGGATTATACCACAATCGTATTTGCTGATAATGTTGCAATCAAAGTGCCAACTCGTATGTTGTTGTTGAATATCATCTTCTGGGAACCGAATATCTCGTTTGGTGTTCTTCCTACAAGTTCTGATTTCTTCAATATCAAATCCATCACCACAGACTCTATCAGTGTTATTCAGACAAAGTTGTATAAGAAAGCACTTAAGTGTCTTCCTAATGTACCTTATATGCAAATCGTTATGAGGTACTTGTACAACATCGATCGTTTGAGTAACTTCATTCAAAGACACATGGGTGTGTACATGCCAAGTATCGATGCTCTTGGTCTTGCACGTCTTATGGAAAATCCTGAACTCAAGAAACTTGCTGATTATGTATTCGATGACAAACTTGGAACTAAAGTTGCTGAACAACAACTTAAAGTTATGTCTAAAGAATTGATTGGTCATCTGAAAGATCCTGATCTTCCTAACAACTGTTTGTATCCGTATATGCAAGCAGGTACATTGAAAAGCAATCAGATACCTCAGTTCCTTATTGCGTATGGTCCTCGTTCGGATGTTGATGATACGATGAAACGACATATCGTAAGTCAGTCATCATTCTCTGGATTGAAAACAGTTGAGGACTTTGCTATCGAATCGTTATCGGCAAAGAAATCCATCTACTTCTCACGTGATGTTATCAGACAGTCTCAGTACTCTGGTCGTAAGATGCGACTTGCATGTGCAGAGATTCAGCATATCTATCCTGGTTCTTGTGGATCTCCTGGTTGGATGCCTTACACGATCAGTGAAGATGTTGCTGAAAACTACATTGATCGTATCATCATCGATGAGAAGAGCAATCGAATACTTCTCGATAAACAAAACATCGATAAGTATATCGGAAAACCTGTTAAACTTGTTTCACAGTTTGCATGTCGTCACACTGATGGGATCTGTGAACACTGTGCTGGATATGGTGAAGATATGCTTATCAGGTATATGCCACCTGATATTCATATCGGATTGTTGAGCTCGTCTAAAGTATCTTCTGTTGTATCTCAGAAGATCTTGTCAGCCAAACACTTGGTATCAACTTCTTCAAAGTTGTATACACTCCCAGATAGTGCCCAGAAATACTTGTTCAAAGTTGAAGATGCTATCTTCTGGAATGAAGATGCAGCTAAACATTTTGACAAAGTAAGATTCAGAGTACCAAGCGAATCTATCAATCAATTGTCTGACCTCAACCTCGACTCACTTCCTAACGCAGAATCTTACAGTAAGATTCCGTTTATTGAATTGGTTAAGGACGATGAAGTCATTGATCGTATCTGTCTCGAAGCCGATGTGTTCATTCCGTACTTCAGTACACAAATGCTTGAACATATGCATACGCATTATCGGCAAATGAAAGCAGATGATGAATATGTCACATTCAGTATGGCAGGTTTTGATATCAAACAACCTTTCATGAAATTCGTCATCTTGAATGATGATATGATCACGTATACCAAACGAGTCTACGGATTCCTTGGTTCGCGTATGATCAATTACACAACTGTTCAAGATTGTATGAGAGACTTCAGTACTGTTGTCTATCAAAAATCTTCTATTAACAGTTTCTTCATTGAATCTGTTGTAAGATCACACATGATTGCAGGTGAAAACGATTATCGTATTCCTGTTGTAACAGACTTCTCAAATGTTCGATTCGGCAATCTTGCTGATGTCATCAGTGAAACATCTGTGTCTGGTAAGCTTGCGTTTGAGAACTTGAAACAATACCTGACTGCTCCATCCACTCCTCTCTTGTTGAGAAAACGTGGATTGTTTGCACCATACTTCGGTATGATTTAAAACAGTATATACCCAACCACCTTATAGGAGATGTACTACACGCACATCTCCTATAAGGTTATCTACGTCGATTGGAGGTTATATGCCTATTCTTATTGAACAAGGTTCAACTAGAGTTGCTATAACGATAGAATCCAATAATCCAGCTGCTACGTATCTGCGATCTATAACAGAGAAAATGTTAACAGATCATGAGTTCAATCCAAGGATTAAACGAATGATACCAACAAAACGATATATCTCGTATGATCGTATTTCTCAGAAACTATATCTTCCAACCAACATGACTCAAGAAGTTATGAACATATTTGAAGATATGGGTTTTGAATATAAATTAGTAAAAGAACCTTTCTATGAAACTAGAGAAATCAAAGTTAAGATGAAAGAATCTTTTATACCACGAGAACATCAGATTCCTGTAATTGAACACTTGAGACAAATAGAACCATATCGAAAAGGATTAGCTATCCAAACAGGTTCTGGTAAAACTGTTTCATCTATTGCAGGTATGATCGCTTATGGTAAAGTTGGGATGATTGTTGTTTCTAAACTACATCATCAGTGGGCAGAGTCGTTATATCAATTCACTGACATTAAACCTGAACAGCTCTGTATAATACAAGGCTTTAATAGTTTAGCTAAAGTCATTGAATCCAATGCTAAACCAGAAGTATTTGTATTTAGTCTTGAAACTCTAAGAGCATATTGTTTAAGACAAGGACACTATGCTGATATTCCATCATTTGATCAATTTGTAAAATACTTTGGTATAGGAACTAAAATCATGGACGAAGTTCACTTGAACTTTCATGCTGATACTTTAATTGATTTGAGTTGTAATATACCAAATAACATATATCTAACAGCAACTTTCACTTCCGGTAATCCAGGAACAAGAAAGATCTTTAACATGATCTATCCACCTGAGATGAGATTTGGTAATAAAGTACTCAAGAAGTATACTGTAGCTTATTGTTACGGATACAGAGGAAATGTACCAGAAAAGAGAGTTGTTAAACAAAGAGGATATAGTCATGTTAAATATGAACAATATCTTCTAAAACGACCAACATACTTGCAGGATTATCTTGACAGAGTGATATCACAGTTGGTTTATAGTCACTACATCAATAAGAAGAAAGATGGACAAAAGCTAGCTGTATTCTTCTCAACTATCGAGATGGTGAACGAAGCTTATAAATGGTTCAAAGGTCAGTTCAAGAATCTTAAAGTGACTAAGTTCATAGGTGGAACCAAAGATGATGTTCTTAAAACAAATGATATCATCATAACTACACCTAAGTCTATGTCTGTTGGTACAGACGTAAAGAACTTGTTAGTTGTTATCAACACTGTATCAACCAAATCACCACCAGCTGTGTTACAGATATGTGGTCGATTAAGAGAGATACCTGGTGTAACAACTGAGTTCATAGAACTTTGTGATGTCAATTTGATGTCACAAAAGAGACACCAAAAAGAACGAGAACAGATACTCAGACCAACTGTAGTCGAATATAAGAAATGTATGATATACTAAGTACGTAGCCTTTGATAGCTACGTACTTAGTGTTTCTTTTTTCTTTCTTTATTACCTTAGAATCTCATTTTATACAATACTTATTAAGGAGAAAATCTATGTGAGATATTGGATTAAATACATTTGCAGAAGAATATTCTTCTGACGGAATATTTATTATTGACAGTGAACCAACATACGAACAGTTACTTGAAATCAATAATGAGTTGTATCGTGAGTTGTACTTTATGAAATACGCTCAGTTTGAGAAAGAAGTACAAGACGGATTTGATATGTTTGCTAATGCGTTTGTCGCATGCGAATACGTACAACAAAACGGTTTTGATGAACACGTTGCTCAATTGATCGGAAATGAAGGTTTGATAACAAATATTAAAGATGTTGTTGTCAAATTTGCTAAATGGCTAATGTCTATCATAAGAAAAGTTGTTCAATGGGTTGCATCGTTGTTCACAAAGTCAACTGTATCATACGATAAAGCATCATCTAAAGATGCTAAACAAATAACAGTTAGTTTGTTAAGAGGTGATCGTTCATCAAGAGCTAAAGCAGTAGCTGATTTTAAACAAATTGCATCTAAAATACAAAATCAATCAGGTTCTAAATCCGATGGTATGATTTCTATACCAGATGATCTAGAAGAAGAAGGAAATAATACAGCACAGTTTGCTAATATAATTGGCACACTATTGAGTAATGGACACCCTGGTGTAGATTTCGATTTGTTTAAGAAAATACAAAAACACACAACATTTACATTTTCTAAGAATACGACAAATGTTAAAGCTTCTGTTGCTGCAGGGTACGTTCTTGACATTTCCGAGAATATTACAAAAATTCGATATGCCATTATGATGTTGTATAACAAATTGAAAGAGATTCCTGCTCTATCTAATAATCCATCTGCAGAAGAGTGTAATGGATATATACAAAAAGTATCAAAAGCTTTTAACCTACCATTTAAAGAATACAAAGAAAAATATTCTGAAAATGCAAAAATTATGCAGTTGAAAGTTCAGAACATGTTTAAAGTATTCAAAGGAATTTATGTAATAGAAGCAAAACTTATAAAAGCATTATTTCCAATTGTAAACGATATCGTTCGATCTGGAGGTGCTGTATACAAAGAACCCATGATTTTAGGTGGTAACAAGTATACAATAAACGCTTATGCTGTGGATTATAGAATTCGTATTCCACAAGATTTGATGAACAGAATGCGTGAAGCGTGGAAAGATGATAAATTAACCATAAATCGATTAATAATATCATCTGTTCGTAAACAATCAAATAGAGTGTTAGGAATGGCATCGATTGTAGGAAATGAAGCAACAAAAGACATATTCATTTCATATAACTCTTTTGTCTCTAAATTGGCTGTAAAAAAAGAAATTGAAGCATACAGTGAATATTTAGAATTTAACGATATCAATACAAAAGAATACAATATAAATCTAAGCACAGACCGAGTTGAACAATTCTTAGACACGTTAGTACATGAATGTCGACATGTTTATCAATTTTCTAACAAGAAACATATTAAAGATGCTGATAAAGTTGGATCTGACGATGAAACACATGAAAAGTATCTAAAATATGAACACGAGATGGATGCCTGTAAAGCTGCCGCTAACTTTAAGTTTAAACAAGAAGATGTTGATTGGGTAAAATCCATACTCAAGAATATATGCAAACAAATAATCGAAACAAACAGAAAACGTCGTTCTGAAAAGAAGTCAAAATAATTTGACTATATATTTCTCTTATGAAACAAACAACGGAGGTTACTATGTTTGACTCAAAGTTATTGAAATCTGTAGGAGAATTTATAGAAGTCGAAGACTTGAAACAAGTATTGGATGACAATCCTGATGAAGTGTTCACCATTGTTTACTACGACGGTGACACATATAAAACTTGTTCATCAACAGATAGAATTGCAAAAAGCATTATAAAAGATGCTACATCTGTTCGAATGACTTCGGAGAACAAAGTGTTCTTTAAGAACACAATAAAAGAAATTCATTAACAACTGTACATGTAGCTGGAAACATCTCCAGCTACATGTATCTTTTTTCTTTTTTCAAACAACCTATGAACTAACTTAAAGGAGTTTATATGTTATTATTTCAATCCGATTATGACACTCATAGTGGGATCATAGATACTTCTACTAAGAACTATTCATTCTTACGTATGGTTGGTGTTTTGGAAAAGATGGGTATCAAGAACAATATGTTCTTTTTATATCTTAAACATCCAGAACTAGTTAACTACGATCCGCATAACTTAACAGATCCCTCTAATGAACTTCGTCTGATTATTTTAGATGAAACAAAATCAAATCCTTGGTATTTCATGAGAGAAATCATAAGAATGCCGAGTGCTGGTGGTGATCCAATTCGATACATACTTAATAGAGCCAACCTTGGTTTTACTTGGCTGTTTTTGAATAGTACTAATTTCTTTGGAACTATTCCGCGACAGACTGGTAAATCAGCAGGAGTTGCTGCTATCATTGCTTGGTTGTTATATTTTCTTTATAGAAATACAACAGTTGGACTATTTGCAAAAGACACAGACCTTGTTCACGAATCAATTGCTGGTGTTAAGAACATTCGTAAAGGATTACCAGATTGGATGTTAAACCTCACACCACAAGATACAGATAACAAAGAAGGTATTAGTTACGATGCTTTAAATAACACATATAAGACATTTGTTGCTAAACCTGAATTAATTGCTGCTAAGAAACAGGGTCGTGGTGAACGCCTCGCCGTAGAGTTCTGGGATGAGTTTGCATTCTACAAAAACAATGAACACAGTTTCCCATCAGCAACTGCAGCATCTGATAAAGCTCAAGCACAGGTTAGAGAGACAGGTTATCCTGCATGTAATATTATCACAACAACAGCAGGACGAATCAGTGAACCTGCAGGTGCATTTGCATATGGCGTTAAACAAGGTTGTGTAAGATTCACTGAACGTTTTTATGATGTTGAGAATAAACAAGCCCTAAGAGATCTTGTTGTTCAGAATTCATTAAATCGTATGGTTTATGTTGAATTCTCTCACAAACAACTAGGTTATGACGATGAGTGGTTAGCCGATAAACTAATTGGTAAACCAAGAGACATTATCGAGATGGACTATCTTAATATCTGGCAGCTTGGTACAGAAACTTCTATCGTTCCTGCTGAGTTATTAGATAAACTAACTAAGAGTCAGAGAGAACCTGTAGAATTTACACAGACAGGACCACTCACTATTAAGTGGTATGTTGAACGTTCTATCATAGAACAACCAGAGAACAAAAGAAAAGCGTACATCGTTGGGTTGGATACATCAGATAATGTCGGACAAGACTTTACAACTATGGTTATAACCGATCCCACAGATCTAACTATAGTTGCTACATGTAGATGTAATGTAGCTAACTTTGTTCATGTTGTTAACTGTGTGATCGAAGTTATGAAGATGTTACCTAACTGTGTTCTCATACCAGAACGTAACAAGAATGGTGCTGTTCTCATTGATATCCTGATAGACTATATGCTAAAACAAGGTGAGAATCCTTTCAAACGTATCTATAATACATTCATACAAGATTTCTGTGATAGAACTCCTTCTCTTAACAATATCGACTTAAGTGATGGTAGTAATAGAAAGAGATTTGGATTCAACACATCAAGTTCTAACGACAGTCGTAACACTCTTTACGGACGTGTACTTGTTACTATGTTAGGTCATATGGCAAGTAGATTATTTGACGTAGATCTTGCTACTGAAATCAAAGGACTTGTTGTTCGTAACGGACGTGTTGATCACCCTGCAGGATGTCACGACGACTTATGTGTTGCTATGTTGTTATGTGGTTATTTTGCATTCTTTGGTAAGAACCACTACATGTATGGCATACCTTCTGATGAGATATTAAGAAATGTATCGGCTTCAGGAGAACAAGTAGATGCTGAAGTTAAAGAACGTCAGTTAGCTATAAGACGTCGTGTTGGTGAACTTAGGGCGTTAGTTGCATCGTGTTCTAATTCTATGGTAAAAGCATCCTATGAACGTGAACTTCGTATGTTAGAAGCTCAAGTTGACGATAGTATCTTATCCGATGACATGATCAATGTCGAACAAGTCAGAAGAAACGATACACCAGTTGTAACACCAAGACAGACTATGTCTTTGTCTTCTATCAAAAACTTATTATTTTAAAGGAATAACAACAATGGACAGTATCAAAGATCAGCTCAAGAAATTCATAACAGGTTCCCATGATAATCATGATGTTACTTATTTGCATTACTTTAGCAAAGGAGAACACATGGAGTTCGGAATAACTTCTAAATCAGGAGATGATTATTTCTTTGTTGATTCTATCAATAGAGAGAGTAGTGTTCGTGGATACTACAAACTTCCTGGTATGGAAGAAGAAACTACTATTGTAGTTGATGTTATCAACATCATGGATAACTCTTGTGAGTTTATGATCAGAGCACTGGATCAGATGAAGTTTAAAGTTGTTGTTACCGCAGATCATAAGGTGAAAACATGCCTCCTCTGACTTTGAAACAATTATTGATAGACAACTTTAGTGTTCCTATCACTACAATAAAAGCTAACGAGATCATCAAGTATGTTCAACGATATGAAATACGTGGTGAAAATATGTTGGCTTTCAATACTCCTATGTTAGGTATACACAAAGCATACTTCTTGCCTAAAGATGCTGATAGTGTATTTGATATATTTGGAGTATACAAGACAGACTTCAATCGAATCATCAAACAGTGTACTGGAATCAATACTTCGTTCAATGTGACTGGTAACGATTTCAACCTTCTTGTCATATGGTTATGTTATCTTATCATCAAATCTACATTGACTGTTAAGATGAAGCTAGATACACAAACTGCATTACTTAAACTACTTCATTATAAATTCTTTACTGGTAAAGTTGCTACTATGTTCAAGCATGGAGCTAACGAAGGTGTTATGCAATACACTATCGACAATTTGTCTGCTAAGTGTGATATCAAACATGCAGAAACAAATACATGGAGATTATTGATCGAAGATCATGTAGCTAAACTGATAGATAAGACATCAATTCATTACAATACATTTCAGAATTTCTCAGACGATAAAGCAGTTGTTTATATACTTTCAGATGCACATACACGATTGAGCACAAAGATCGTTAATGTAGCTGAAGAGTATTATAAAAACCATGCTGCTGGTAAAACTATCAAATCAACGAGTATGGTCGGTCAAGGAGAAGATGGAGAAAAAGTTCTCCAAGATCTTAAAGCTACTCTTGATAACTGTATCATCAATGTTCAAAACTCTGTTCTCAATATCAATACTTTTATCAATTTTAATGATGTTAGATTAGCTGCTAGTTTAGCTAACATACGTCCTGAAATATTGAGAGAGGTATTAACAATCTTTAGTGCATTAGCTACTGATCAATACAAAGCTCATACAGGTGATGAGATCAAAGTTGATAAACAAAAGAACACTTTGTATGTTGGATACAGAGTTCTAATATCTGAACTTATTCAGAAAACATATCGCAGATGTGCACAAATTGGTTGTGATATGAGATCTAATGTTCAGATTCTTCAGAAGACAAGAGATGCTTACCGTGCTTCTCGTATCTTGGACCAAGATATCTTGCAGATCAAGAATAGTGTGGATCTATTTGTCACAGAACACACCAAATATGTACGAGAAAACACATGTGTATCAGCACGTACTGCTTTCATCTTGTACATCATGATTATGTCGTTCAAACACAATTGAGGCACACATGAAAGTAACTGATAAATATGTTTTCTTCTGGCAGGAGTATTTCTCTAACTGGGCTTATGCCCAGGGTGGTCTCAAGATTAAAATAGATGGAGAAGAACATACAGTTCCAACATCAGAACATCTATTCATGATCTTTAAAGCGCAGTATTTTAAAGATGATGAAACAGTTAAAAAGATGCTTAAAGCTAAAACACCAAAAGATGCTTAAAGCTAAAACACCAAAAGATGTTAAAGCTCTTGGTAGACAGGTAAAAGATTTTGTTCCTGATAAATGGGATGCAATTAGTTCTAGGTATATGACTAAAGCAGTTACTATGCGTTATGAACAAGATAAGAAATTCGCTAAGATGCTTACAGATAAGAAATACGAAGGTAAAACTTTTGT
>JAEIGA010006663.1_pt1 | contig 17597 bp, 14 predicted proteins | sample 9270691 | NCBI WGS metagenome assembly JAEIGA01 (sample SAMN17057246, study PRJNA624740) | gut metagenome | biome: biome; isolation source: fecal sample | host: Bos grunniens | place: China: Xizang | collected 2019 | reverse complement strand
GGCATACTACCGTGAGCATGGTAAGGCTCAGGCAGTGAAGGAGGGCGATAAGTACAACTACGACTACTACGCTCACGTGCGTCAGGGTCAGCTTTGGGCAATGTACGAGGTTAAGGCTGGTGGCTTCACTGCTGAGCTTGGTGCCGAGGTTGGTGCTTCAAGCATGTGGCGTCAGGGTCTTTGGGAGAAGGGTCTTTTCCTAAATGAGAATGCTGGTGACGACAAGGGTAAGACATCGTTTGGCAACTCAGATAAGATCAATCACCTTACCTATAAGGCAAAGGCAAATCTCAGCTACCGCTTCTCGGGTGCTCACTCAATTTCGTTGAATGGTGTTGCTATGCAGAATGCTCCAACCTTCAACAACGCCTTTGTGTCGGCACGTACTCGTAACCAGATTACTCCAGGCCTTGAGCCAGAGAAGATATACGGTGCAGACATCACATACAACCTAAATACTCCATGGGTTCGTGCTCGTCTGTCGGCATACTACACTCAGATGCTCGACCAATCGAAGGTTATCTCGTTCTACGACGATACTCAGGGCTCGTTTACTAACTTCGCTATGTCGGGTATCGACAAGCGCTATATGGGTATAGAGCTTGGTCTTAGCGTGCCTATCGCATGGGGCTTGTCATTCCAGAGTGCTGTGAGCCTTGGCGACTATCGCTACACATCTAACCCTAAGTTCACTCAGATGATTGATAACTCAGCAACAGACATCGTACATAGCATTGTTGAGTGGAAGGGTATGAAGGTTGAGAGCACACCACAGACAGCTATCAACGTGGGTCTTAACTTCCGTGGCCCTAACAACTGGTTTGCATCGCTCGACTTCAACTACTACGACCGCTTGTACTTGTCGATGAACCCAATGTATCGTACTCGCTACCTCGCTAACGAGATTAAGCGCATATACGACTACCATAACCTTGAGACAGGTCGTCAGAAGGCAACGGTAATGTCTGTTATCGATGAGATTCGTCAGCAGGAGGAGCTCGGTCGTGCCTACACTCTTAGCGCAAGTATCGGTAAGAACTGGCGTATTAAGTATAAGTATACCCTCGGCTTCAGCCTTCAGGTAAACAACATCCTTAACAACCAGTCAATCCGTACGGGTGGTTACGAGCAGATGCGACTCAACAAGATCTCTGACCCTATCATCTTCCCTAACAATGATGGCGAGTTGAAGATTATTCAGAAGCCTACGACATACTCTCGTTTCAATTCGAAGTATTTCTACATGAATGGCTTCAACTACTATCTTAATATTTACTTCCGTTTCTAACAGCTAAAGATTTAAGATACTATGAAGATTACAAAGATTTTTACACTTCTTGCCGCTGCACTCTTGGCGGTTGGCTGTTATGAGAAGTTTAATGATGTAGAGCCACTACCTTTGGTTGACGATGCATCGTTCGAGGAGATGTTCCCTAAGGCTGAGCATATCACCATCGCTGAGCTTAAGAATGCCTTTGGTACAATCAGCAACACTGGTGTTAATAGCGGCTGGAGCAATACAATCTATAAGCTCGTGGGCGAGGATATCTTCGCTGGCCGTGACGTATATATCAAAGGTAAGGTTATCTCTGACGATACTGAGGGTAACATCTATAAGTCGCTCCATATTCAGGACGCTACCTCTGGTATCGAGCTAAAGCTCAACAACAGTGTGGGTCTTAAGTATAAGAAGGGCTCATGGGTTTATGTGCGCCTTGAGGGCTTGTACTTGGGTAATTACCGTATGATGCTATCGTTGGGTGGTGCTCCATCTGAGTCGTGGAATAAGGCTGGTGAGCATAAGTTCTATGCTAACTCAAATCTCGAGATTCAGAGCATCATCGACAAGCATGTCTTTGCTGGCGAGATGTCTGAGCTAAAGGTTGGTAGCTATGCAGAGTGGAAGAGCAACCCCGAGTCGGTGGATATCATCACCGTAACACCTGATAACTATGTCGAGGTGTTTGCTCCAAACAAGGTTACTATGCAGGCATCTGATGGTAGCTCGTTCGAGATGGTTCAGCGTGAGTTGATGTTTGGTCGATTGATGCGTTTCGAGGGTCTTGAGTGTCACTACGCTGGTGTACCTAACCAGGATGGTGTTACTAACCCAGCAATGAAGAGTGGTTCGTATGACAATATCTATCCAAGCTGGTTGTACACCGATCCACGTCCTACAGTGACTAAGGGCTGGTATCAGTGGGCATTCAAGGAGGAGATTACAGGTCGAAGCTTGTATGGCTCAGTGCTCTTTACCTACGATCCAACTGCAACAATATGTTCAGCAAATGGTGTCTACTCTTTGCGTACAAGTGGCTACTCACGCTTTGCACGTCGCAACGTATGTAAGGATGGCGAGAAGGCAACAATCACTGCTATCTATGGCATCTATGCGCAGAAGTCAGACTACAAGGCTAATGCCGATGACTGGGCATCGTATCAGTTGTCAATAAGCAGCTACTCAGACCTTGAGTTCGAGAATGGCGAGGCAGCATTGCTTACCGACGAGCAGGTTAAGGCGATGACAACTGAGGATATGAAGACCGTGCCTTGGATTGACGAGGAGGGCGAGAGCGAGTATAACTAATCGCTAAAACTTTACAAAAGATGGAGGCTGGGCAAGTGCCCGGCCTCTATCTTTTTGTAAATAGGAGTGCTGTGTTTGATAAAAATTTTGTAAATTTGTGGAAAATCAGATGTTATGAATCTTAAAAGATTACTTCTTGCTATATGTGCATTGGCTTGCACTTATGTTGCCTATGCGCAACCCTCGGTTATTCCTACACCACAGCGATATATCTCTACAAGTGGTGAGTTTACACTCTCGCAAACAGATAATATATCGACCTATTATCGAGAGTTGCTACCACTTGCTACATACCTCTCAGATAGGTTAAATGTGAGTGTAGCAACGAGCGGAAACATAGTCTTAAAACTCGACACTACGCTTAAAGCAGAGGAGTATCGCCTCGATGTTACACCCGAAAGAGTGGAGATTTGTGGTGGTGACTATGGTGGTGTGTTCAATGGCATTGCTACACTTCTGCAGCTGCTGCCATCGAATGTCTACGATACTCTGCAACTCCCCGCAACCATTGCATGCTGCTCGGTAGAGGATGCCCCTCGCTATGCCTATCGAGGATTTATGCTCGACGTGTGCCGCACATGGATAACAAAGGAGGCGATAATGGAGTATATCGATCTGCTTGCCTATCACAAAATCAACAAGCTACGCCTACACCTCACCGATGACGAGGCGTGGCGCTTAGAGATAAAGTCGCATCCCGAGTTGGCAGAAATAGGTGGCTTTCGTGGTGGCGATAGCCCCATCTGGCCTCGCTATGGCAAGTGGAACGAGAAGTGGGGTGGCTACTATACACAGGAGGATATGCGTGAGATTATCGACTATGCCAAAGTGCGCAACATAGAGGTAATTCCCGAGATTGACTTGCCTGGGCATAGCCTTACAATGGCCACTATGCACCCCGAGATACTATGTAACTATAAGCCAAATCTCGAGGCAACATTTGGCTACGACACACGCTCGGCATTCTGTGCATCAAAGGAGAGTAACTACAAATTGCTTGCTGACATTCTCGGTGAGGTGTGCAGGTTGTTTGATACTGAGTATATCCATATTGGTGGCGACGAGGTCGAAACATCGCAGTGGAAGCGTTGCCCCGATTGTCAGGCACTAATGGCAAAGATGGGCTACACAACACCCGAGCAGCTGCAAGCATACTTCATGCGCCGTATGTCGGATATACTTGCCGAGTATGGTAAGATGCCTGCGGTGTGGAACGAAGCTATTGATGGTGGAAAGCTCCCTGATAACACCTTAGTGTTTGGTTGGGAGGGTGTCAAGGAGTGTAAAATGTCGGCGGCTAAGGGCTATAAAACAATTGTGATGCCAGGACAATACTTCTACTTCGACATGAAGCAGTCGAAGCGTGAGCAAGGACATGACTGGGCAGCGATATTCGACTGGGGTAAGACATACGGTGTGACACTATCTTCGCTCGGATTTACCGCTGAGGAGCAGCAAAATGTTATGGGCTTCGAGGCGTCGTTCTTTAGCGAGGCCTACGCATCACGTGCACCCGAAAAGGCTGACTACTTGCACTATCAGACATTTCCACGCATACTGTCGCTTGCCGAGATTGCCTGGGTGAAAGATGATAGCCGTGATAAGGCAAAATTTTATAGATACATCATAGAGCACTATGCTCGCTTAGATAATATGGGTGTAGCATATCGTCTTATGCCTCCTAAAGTGATATTCGTAGATGGTGTGCTTAAGGCTGTGTGCGACGATGGCTCAACTATCTACGTGCGTAATGTCGTTGATAATTGTGAAGAGATCTATTCTGCACCAATAACAACCTCGAAACCTGAACGTTACGCCTTTGTTGCTCGCCGAGGCAAGGCAGTATCTCCTGAGGCTGCTGTTGATGGATATTTCCGTACGCTGAAGCCTCAGTTTACACTTTCATCATCTATGCCGCAGCACGCAACGATGACATTTGCCAAGGCTCAGGAGTATGGACGTTTGGCACGTACCGCACGAACATGCAATGCGGGCGATTGGATTCTGTTTACCTTTGCGAAGGCTGTAGATTGCCGCCGTATGCAGATAGCAACAGGCAATTTCCAGCTACCACGCTTTATATTTGAAGAGGGTTATGCCGAGGTAAGCTACGATGGTATAGAGTTTTTGCGTGCAGGAGATATTGAAAATGGTATGTATATAATAGAGAATCCACCGTTTCCAATCAAGGCTGTACGTTTGGTGTGTACGTCACAAGGCAATGGTGCTAAGTATGTCTCTATTCAGCCACCAACAATATGGCCAAGATTATAGTAGGGTAGTATCATAAAAATAAGCTGTTCGCAATTTGATGTGAACAGCTTATTTTTATGGGTGTGAAAGCAAGATTACTTAGTCTGCTCAGTCATGCCTGGAGCACCAGCAACCATGTTCTTGTCGATGCGCAATGTTACATTGCTATCAACCTCGATTAGAAGGCTTGTTGGCTGAATCTCCTTTACAGTGCCATAGATACCACCAGCAGTGATAATCTTGTCGCCCTTCTTAAGGTTATTGCGGAAGTTCTCCATCTGCTTACGACGCTTTGACTCTGGACGCCACATGAAGAAGTACATGATAGCAATCATGGCGATAATCATAAGCCAGAATGACATGCCACCACCAGCAGGTGCAACCTCAGTAGCCTCTGCTGGAGTCTCCTCAATAGTCTCAGTTGTAGTTGCAGGAGCCTCAGCAACTTCAGTAGCCTGAGCTACAACCTCCTGAGTACCATCCTCGTTAGAAATAAAAAGTAAGTTCATAGTCTTAAAATATTAATTAGTTTTACTTGTGTGCGTAACGTATATATTTTATGTATTATTATACATATTGTCCTATCTTACGACATTTGCACTAATCCAAACACCAATTCGGCATCGAGGATCAGATGTAGATATGTCAATATAGTTGCCAACTACGCCAAACTCACCTCGACTATCAAACATCAGCTCGGCCTCGCCATATTCGCCAGCACCAATAGCTGTTGTCGGCAGGTTAATCCATGTGCAACGGCATGTAGCCTTAAAGTCAAGAAGCGATAGGGTATTCGCTGTCGGGTTGTTGAAGCGTATCTTCTTAGTCGCAATTGTTGAGTAAGGTACATCGCCAAGCTCAACCAACACTTCAGTTACTGAGTCGGTGCGAATATCTGCTATTATGCCTTGATAGGGTAGTTTCTGCTCCTTTGTTGCCCTCTTATTGCCCTTGCCACAGCTAATACAAACAGCGACACACGCCAATATTGCAACTAAGAGTATGAGCCTAACTTTCGACATATAAATTATAGTAGTCCTCGACCACTCTTCTTAATGCGACCGCTCTCGGTAAGTTCAACAACAATCTTATCCAAGACGCCATTTACGAAGTTGCTGCTTGTAGGCGAAGAGTAGTACTTAGCAATGTCAATCCACTCGTCGAGTGTAACCTTAACAGGAATGCTATCGAAGTTAGTAAGCTCGGCAATAGCAATAGAGATAATAAGGTTATCCATGAAGGCTATACGCTCAACATCCCAGTTGCTGGTGTAACGGTCTACAATATCTTGGTTATCTTCGTACTGCACCAACGACTTGCGGAAGAGTGTGCATGCAAAGTCAAGGTCGTCGTCACTCTTGAACTTTGGCAATACCTTGATGTCGGTGTGGCTCTGCTTAATGCTTGATACCGTGCGTATTACCATGTATAACGCAAAGCTAAGATCGTCGTTCCACAATAGTGACATCTCATCAAGAGTGTTGGCCAATGCCTCATCCTCCTCGAGCGATGTGTAGAATGCCTCGACGAACTTCTTGTCGTCGGTAAATGTTGATATTGAGGCGCTCATGTACGATTTGTAGTAGTCGCTCTCAATCATGCGATTGTAGATATCCTTAACCGTGTCGGGATAGTGGCTCCACGATAGTTTGCGTGTTGCAATAACATCTGTGACACTTTCGGCATTTGCCAAAAGGTTGATAACAGGGTTGTCAACAAATCTACGATTAGGATTCAAATCCTCGTATGTAGGCAATTTCTTCTGTTTTGCAATTTCGATGCGATTCTCAGCATAGCGAGCAACGTCGACGATGAGAGCCATCATCTGGAAATAGAGGTCGTATGCTTTGTCAATTGATGCGATGAGGTTCTTCTCCGAAACCATTAGGTTCGTAGAGCCTGACTTAAGATGTGCGTAAAGGTTCTTAGCGACCTTGATGCGAAGAAATCTTCTACTCAACATAGTATGAACAGTATCAAATAGTTTGAACTTTTTTGCAAAATGCGTTGCAAAGATAACAATAAAAATTAGAATGGAGAATGTTTACGTAGTAAATAAAGTTATCGCAGGTAAATAATCTTCTACTATTTGTCGTAATATTTACATTATGTTAAATTATTGCATGGTGGAAGTAAAAGTAATGGTCTAACAATAAATATAGACTAAGCGTTGGATTGTGTTTTGGCTCGTCTAAATGTGTAGAATTTTGCGATAAGGAAGCTATACGTTACCGATACGATGGTTGTGAGAAGCTTTGAGGGCGTTGGCCAAATATTAAGATACTCAACAAAAAACTTCATGCACACATAGTTTATAATAATTGAACCTATGACGCTCAAGGCATAACGCTTAAGTTGTTTTCCTCCAGGTTGTGCTGTGGCATGGAATGCAACGTAACGATTGAGTAGAAAACCTGTAAAGAATGTTATAGGAAAGACTATTATTAGCGACATGATATGCGGAGATATTGTGAACAACCCAGCATTGATATACTGCGCATCAATAACGAAATGGTATATAACGAAATACCATATTGCATCGAGAGTCATGTTTGTGGCTCCACATACGCCATATCTGAAAAATTGGCGTGAGCAGAGTTTATCTATGGGTGAAACATAGAATCTTTCAATAATATTTGTAAGTCCCTTAGCTATACACATATTACACGATTTTTAGTGCTTTGGTGTGTGAATCCAAGCATCTTTGTACACAGTGCGATTCTGACGCTTGAATGTGGCACACTCGTCACGATTTGTGCTGCCATATACAGCAATACCATACATAGCACCAATGCGAATTACTTTACACTGTGCCGAAGGGTTGCGACGCTCAATCTTGGTAATAGCATTATTGGCATTCGTCATAGTTGAGTAGCTGCCAAAGATAACATAGTGACTTACATTCTCACCTCTCCAGTCGTCTACCTCTGATGCAGTTGCTACCTCCTCGGTTATTGGCTCTGAAACAGCAGGTTCATTCAGAATGGTATCAGCCTTAGTGTCAACCTCTACCTCAGTCTCTGGTATGGTTATAGGCTCGTTTACGGCTTCTGACTCTTTAGTAATGTCTGTTGCTATATCATTAGACTTAATGTCTTTATTGACAGCACTTGAACTCTCGGTAGCTGAATCGTTGCTTGATGTTATTTGAACAGATTGTATTGGCTCATCATCACGATTTACAACAATGTTGTAGATGCTAATGGCCAAGGCGCAAATGGAGAGAAGAACGCCAAGCACCAAAGCCCACTTCTTGCCGTTGCTATTACCCTTAAGGTTGATGGTTTCGGTGTTGATATTTAGCTTTGCTATTAGCTCTTTATCAGGCGTATAACTACCATTAGATATTGAGCCAACACCTGCGATAACTACCCTGCCATCTATTGTAGCTTTCGTTTGCCAGCGAGCAACAATGTCGTCAGCAAACTCCTGGTTTACGTTGGTCATGGCGGTAATAACATCGCTAAGCGACTTTGCGTTGCGCTCAGTGGTAAAGGCTACTGAATATGAGGGCGGTACTACCCTACGACCACGTTTGCGTGATGGTGTGCGACAAATGCTGAGGGTGCCAATATTAGGAATATATACCGCTCCCTGCTCGACCAAAGTGTTGAATATTAGTTTATTTACCTCGTTTACCATTTTTCTTGTCCTCTTTTTCGTACATCTTATTGGCGTGGCTAACAACAGCATTTGTGTCGACAACAGCTGGTCGTAGCAAAGCGTAGATGATGAATGCTATACCTAAAATAATGAATGGAATGCTCAGTAGCTGACCCATATCGAGTGACATGCCCTGCTCGAAATCTACTTGACGCTCCTTCAAGAATTCGATGAAGAAGCGAGTGAGGAAGATGCCTATCATAGCTACTCCAAATAGTAGTCCTGGGCGGCGGCGACCTGCGTCCTTGCGGTAGTATATGTAGATGAGAATGGCAAAGGTGATGAGGTAACATAGCGCCTCATATAGCTGTGCTGGATGTCGTGCAGGAATCTCGGCAATAATCTCAGCTGGCACATCGCCACTATACTCAACCCATGCTCGGTAAGCATCGTGGCGCACAAACTTAAAGCCCCATGGCGCATCTGTTGGATAACCCACTATCTCATGGTTAAAGAGGTTGCCGAAACGGATTATTGCGCCACTTAGCGGAGCTACTATGGCAATGCGGTCGAGGCCCCAGATGAATGGCAGGTGGTTGCGACGAACAAAGCCGATGATGCCGATGATGATACCTATTGTGGCACCGTGGCTCGCCATGCCACCATCACGAATGTCGGTGATAATGCGCCAAGGTTCAGGAAGATAGGTCTCTGGCTCGTAGAATAGACAGTGACCTACACGTGCGCCAATAAATGTACCGAGAACAACCCATATAAAGGCCGACTCAACGGTGCGTGGAGGGAGTCCCTCATGCTTAAATGTCATTGAACAAATGCGCTCGGCAGCAAGAATGGCGATAGCCCACATAAGGCCATACCAGCGAATATCTAAGTTGCCAAGCATGATGAATGTTGGATCCCATGTCCAAACTATTGATAGTAAATTCATGATTTATTGATGTTTCAGTTAATAGTTGTTTATTAATCTCTAAAGTTTCTTGTTGCCATTATAAGCCTAATCATGTGCTACGATACCTCTAAATTTTTATCTTTGTTATTTTGAGGTAATAACAAAAAAAAGCTATCTTTGTGCCATGGCTCCGTAGTTCAATGGATAGAATTTAAGATTCCGGTTCTTACGATGAAGGTTCGAATCCTTTCGGAGTCACTCTTGAAAAGGTGCTGGCTGAAACTTATTTATCGGTCAGTACCTTTTCTATTCTATCTATGACCACAATTTCAGACAAAGGTAGTAAAATTTATCTAAAGATAAATAGATTAAATAAAAAAGAGGTGTTACTACCCTATTGGTTAAACACCTCTATATAAAGTTTATATTTATATAATTTTATTTAATCGACACATATTGCATTGGTTGCTTTTGAATATTGTCGAGCGGTTGCGATTGATATTTCACCTTTGAAAAATCTATTTGTTTAAGGTCGATAACACGTATCGAGTTGTTGTAAGCGGTCTTATAATAGACCTTGCGAGCCGAAAGATCTATGGCAGATGTCCACTGCGTGGCACTTGGGAGAGTCTTCTCTTCGGGATTCTCTACGGCTATCGGCACATCAAAGTTGTTCAAGATGTGAAAGGCCTGTAAAATGGTGTCGTGACCATCTTTGCGCTGAGGTGCTGTGTTGCGGAAAAAGGCGGCACGCACAAAGCGTGAGGGTGGAGTAAAGTCACCTGGAAGACCGAGCATTGCCGAGCTGCCACCGATAGGCTGAAGATGCTCATTACCGAGGTTGTAGTCGGGAGCGCTGCCTGGTCGAAGGTTGATATAATTATTGAGGTTTGCAAGGTGCCACTCGAAGCCTGGAGCATTTGTTAATACACCTACTGTGTTGTCGAAAAATGACACTTTGCCGCCAACAATCTCCATTACCACCTGCTTTCCATTTGGCTCGCCAATGCGCCAGTGAACAACTGCATTCTCTTCAAGGCCAACGATGTTTAGATTGTTTATGTTCTGCTTGAGCTCATCTATTGTAGAGAATTGTGTGAGAATCCATTGCACTACTTGTAGGTCGGCAATGGTTGTGGCGTTTTTGCTGATGTCGTAAGGGGTGTAACTGCCATAGAGAGGGAAGAAAAATAGACCAGCAGAGAGTCCCGCCTCGTTGATGCCTTCGGCTATGAAAGCCTTTTCGACAACGGCCAATCCTACCACTCCGTAGCGAGCTGAAAATCTCATTCCGTTAAACCCCGAGGGGGTGTACGACTGAAGCTCTTCGCCACGGGGAATGATGACATATTCGCTCTTTAGTTCGCCCTTTGCCCACTCTATTGTGCGTGCTTGGATATAGCTGCCGTCGGCAGCAGTTAGAGATATGCCTGTGCAGGCGATAGATTGGCTAATGCTGCCGGCAATTGCAGCGACACCAAGGATTAATTGTTTTGTTTTAGTAACCATGGTTTTATGTTGTTTTAATTCATCGACTAATGATAACATAAACCATTCCATACTAAAACGAGGTATCGACCTTTTTGGTGATACCTCGTTATTTTTAATTATCTTGATGTTGTCAGAAATCGTCGTCTGATGGCTCGTCTGATGCATCGGCAAGCTCATCTGCGCCCTTTAGATCGTCATCGTCGTAGTAGCCATCGTTGTCGTCCTCCTGGCCATCATCTACCTTAACGTCGATTTTGAGTAGATAGTATGTATCCTCGGTCTCGTAGGGTACAACATAGAAAAATGTTCCATCTGGTTTGTCGATACGCTGCATTACCTCGTTGAAACCAAGTGGATATAGATCTTTGACCTCAGCCAACTGCTCTGGGGTGAGGTTGTGAATGCTTGTTACAAGTCGTCTCTTCGTATTTGCGGTAGCCATATTTTCTAAAATTTTCCGCAAAAGTAATTACAATTTGATAATGTGCAAGCGTTACGCAATATTTTTTTTAATTTTTCGATTTTTCTTCGCTAATTCAAACAAATTGCTTAACTTTACAACATATTATTTATAGTAATAGAGATGAGCCGAGAAGAGGATATATTGCGAATGTCGAAGCTTACCGAATTGCTCGACTACCATAGTCATAAATACTACGTTGAGAACTCTCCAGAAATATCTGATTTCGAGTTTGATGCTTTGTTGCGTGAGTTGCAGCAGCTCGAGGACAGGTATCCCGAGTATGCCGACCCTAACTCGCCAACTAAACGTGTGGGTAGCGACCTAACTACGGCATTTGAGAGTGTGGAGCACCGTTTTGCCATGCAGTCGTTGTCTAACACCTACTCCTCGGAGGAGCTTGGCGAGTGGATTGATCGCATAGTGCGGGAGCTGGGTGAGGTGGAGTTTGTCTGCGAGCTTAAGTTTGACGGCACAGCAATATCACTAACTTATGAAAATGGAGCGTTGAGCCGTGCTGTTACTCGTGGTGATGGCCAACGTGGCGACGATGTTACTAATAATGTGCGCACCATTGGCTCTGTGCCTCTACGTCTGCGTGGTGAGGACTATCCCGCTTTGTTTGAGATTCGTGGCGAGATAATCATGCCTTATGCCTCGTTCGATAAGCTAAACCGTGAGCGTGAGGCTGCAGGCGAATCACTATTGGCAAATCCTCGTAATGCTGCTGCGGGAACACTCAAACAGCAATCATCGCAGATTGTGGCGCATCGAGGTCTTGACTGCACGTTGTATCAGCTTGCGGGCGATAATCTCCCTTTTGCAACACATGCAGAGAATCTTGATGCTGCACGTCGTTGGGGATTTAAAATTTCTAATCATACGGCAATATGTCGCTCACGAGAGGAGATTGAAAGGTTTATAGCGTATTGGGATGCCGAGCGTAAAAACCTGCCTTATGCCACCGATGGCGTTGTGATAAAGGTTAATAGCTATGCTCATCAGCGTCAGCTTGGCTCAACCGCTAAAGCACCACGCTGGGCTGTGGCCTACAAATTTCAGGCAGAGCGGGCGCTGACAAAGCTGCTTAGCGTAGATTTCCAGGTGGGTCGCACAGGGGCTATCACGCCTGTCGCAAACCTTGAGCCTGTGCAGTTGGCGGGAACTATTGTCAAGCGTGCCTCGATACACAATGCCGACCAGATAGCCCTCTTGGATATCCGTTTGGACGATATGGTATACGTCGAGAAGGGCGGTGAGATTATCCCGAAGATTACCGAGGTGGAGTTGTCGATGCGAGGAGCTGATAGTCGCCCATTTGAGTATATCACCCACTGCCCCGAGTGTGGTAGTGAGCTTGTGCGCTACGAGGGCGAGGCTAAGCACTACTGCCCTAATGCGAGTGGTTGCAAGCCTCAGATTATCGGTCGTATCGAGCATTTTGGAAGGCGCAAGGCGATGGATATCGAAGGTCTTGGTGGCGAGACTATTGAACTGCTGTGGGAGAATGGGTTGATTCGCAATATTTCTGATATCTACTATCTCGACCCTGTTCAGCTTGCGGTGCTGCCACGTCTTGGTGAGAAGTCGGCAGCTAATATAATTGAGGGTGTTAGACTCTCTAAGGAGGTCGGTTTTGAGAGGGTGCTCTTTGCTTTGGGTATTCGCTTTGTTGGAGAGACTACGGCTAAATATCTTGCATCGCACTTCCGTACGCTTGATGCTATTGCCAAGGCAAGCAAAGAGGAGCTCTCCGAGGCTGAGGAGGTGGGCTCGAAAGTTGCTGATGCCATTGTTGAATATTTTAGCAACGATGATAATTTGTTGATAATAGAGCGCTTGCGTAGTGCAGGGCTACAGTTTGAAGTAAAGGATAAGATAAGAGAGTCTAATGCTCTTGAAGGTAAGAGTGTTGTGATATCGGGAAAGTTTGCCGGGCTGTCACGTGATGACATGAAGGCGTTGGTAGAGAGGCATGGTGGCAGAAACCTCGCAGCAGTATCAGCGAATGTAGACTTTATAGTTGCGGGCGAGAATATGGGTCCTGCAAAGCTTCAAAAGGCTGAGAAGCTGGGCATAAAGATTCTTAGTGAGACAGAGTTTATGACGCTGATTGCTGCGGCAGACAGAGTTGAAAATATTGAGGTTGTGGAGAGTAAGGCTCAGGAGCAGCCAGCAAGTAGTAAGCCTATTCAAGGTACATTGTTTTAATTAGAAAATTCGCATATTATGGTACATAATAAGATTCAGGGTGTGGGTGTAGCACTCATTACCCCATTTATGGAGTATGAGGTTGATTATGTGGCTCTTGGTCGCATGGTTGACTATGTGATTGAGGGTGGCGTAGACTATATCGTGGCTCTTGGCTCAACGGCCGAGACTGCAACGATGTCGCTCGAGGAGCGTGATAAGGTGCTTCGGTTTATCGTTGACAAGACGGCGGGTCGTGTGCCTATTGTTGCGGGTATGGGTGGTAACGATACACATGCACTTGTTGAGCAGCTACGCACGTTCAACCTCTCGGATACGGTGGCAATACTCAGTGTTGTGCCCTACTACAATAAGCCGTCACAAGAGGGTATCTATCGCCACTTTATGGCTGTTGCCGAGGCATCGCCAGTGCCTGTTATCATCTACAACGTGCCAGGTCGTACGGGTATTAACATGACTGCCGAGACGACACTCCGCTTAGCACATGCAACAGAGAAGATTGTTGCCGTTAAGGAGGCGTGTGGCAATGTCGAGCAGATGCAGAAGATTCTCGATGGTCGCCCTGAGCAATTCCTTGTGCTCTCGGGTGACGATGCTCTTACCGTGGAGCTCGTTAAGCGTGGTGGAAATGGCGTTATCTCGGTTGCCGCTAACACATTCCCTGAGAAGTTCTGTCGCTGTGTACATGATGCCATGGAGGGCGAGATAGAGGAGGCTGAGGCAGAGATGCGAGAGTTGGAAGAGCCTATCAACCTGCTCTTTAAGGAGGGAAATCCCGTGGGTGCTAAGTCGATGACAGCGACCATGGGGCTTACACGTGCCGAGGTGCGCTTGCCACTTGTAGAGGCTACTGAAGGCTTGGTCGAGGAGATTAAAAATGCTATTAAAAAATACGATTTACGATAGTTGTGCCGTTGGTCATGTAGACCAAAATATAATACTATGAAACAGCTCTTTATTGCATTGCTCTTTATACTCTTGCCCACGACGATAATGGCGCAAGATGTCGAGGTGCGAGTTCCTGACGAAGATGATATACTGCATCAGACCCTGTCTGCATCATCGCCATACTACTATACTAACCTCATGCTCAAGTATCGTAATGGCGCTGAGAAGCTTACTGATGATGAGTATTTCTATCTCTACTATGGCTATCTCTACCAAGAGGCCTATCGTCCATTTACTGAGAATCGTGCTCTTGACGAGATGCTGCTAATAATGAGTGGCATAGATATAGAGATGCCAACCGTAGCCCAACTCGAGTCGCTTATCGAGCGTGGCTTAGAGGCTATGGAGCTTGACCCCTTTAACCCCAAGGTGCTTAATATGTTGGCTTATGCCTATGGTGCTCTCGACGACCCACAGCGTGAGCAGCTATATTTCGACCACCTGAATGGTGTGTTGCGCACTATCGAGTCGTCGGGAACGGGACTTAAGGAGTCGTCGCCATGGCATATATTGATGTTCTCACACGCCTACGACCTACTTGCGTCGAAGGGCTATGAGTATGGTCAAAGCAAAATCATAAGCCGCAATGTGGAGTATGTGCCACTAATAAAGAGGGGTGACGACAGGGTCAAAGGCTTCTACTTCGATTATAGCCGTGTCTACCGCAACAAGCCCGACGATGTTGTCTTTAAGCGTGATAGAACATGGCAGTTTAACAATCTCAAGCCTCGTGAGTATAAGTAGTAGGTTGGATATTTGACTTTTACCCAAAAATTTATGGTAATGAAGCTAAGAAGCGTATTGATAATCTTTATCTCTGTTGTGGCGCAACTTCTGTTTGTTGGCTGCGATAGAGGGCATAGCAAGTTATATCGTATAGATGCAGATGATGTGTTGTGTACCTATGTAGAGCATAGTGTGACGATTAAATACTTTGTTCACGAGGATGTTATCAACTCTGATGTAAAGTTTAATGTTAGCTGCAAAGAGTCGTGGGTGAGTGTTGTTGATAGCTCGAATATAGGTACTGTGGAGCTTAGTGTGGAGGAGAATGTTGGCGACACTCGTACTGCGCAGATAACAATCTCTGCTCCAGGGTGTATTGCTGTAACCTTAGAGCTTATGCAATATAGCGTGCCACCAGTAACGGCTAATCACACCCTCATGTTCTACTTCTTTGGCACAAGCCTTAGTAGATATTTCAAAACCAACCTCGAGGATGCGGCCCTTGCTATTGAGACGGCTATTTTGGGGAACAACAACCGTGTGCTGTTCCTGCGTCAGGAGAGCAAGACAGAGGCCTATATCGGTGAGTTGTGCTTCGATATTAACGGCGGTGAGTGTATTGAGCAACGCCTAATGGAGGTTGAGCTTGACGATAGTGGCATCATTGGCCCTGAGAGGGTTGGCGAGTATATTGCCACTATGGCAGAGATAGCCCCTGCCGAGCGCTATGGAATCATCTTTGCGGGCCATGGTCAGGGGTGGATAACACGTGATATCGTAAACGGAGATAGAGATGTTACCATACTTGGCGCTGGCCATAACCCATGGACCCCCGCCCTTGGCGCTGAGGTGACACGTGCCTTTGGCGAGAGTAACGTGCAGCTAAATATTGATGAGCTTGCAGAGGGTATCGAGTTGTCGGGTATTGCACTCGACTACATACTCTTTGACGCTTGCTTCATGTCGAACATCGAGGCAGTATACGATTTGCGCCATTCAGCAAACTACATCATCGCCTCGCCATGCGAGATTATGGGTAGAGGCTTTCCGTATCATCGCACACTACCCTACCTATTCAAGGATTCTGGTATGTCGACCGACTATATAGGTGCTGCCAAGAGCTACTATGAGTATTATCGTGATGAGTATGTTGGTAGCTCACGTTGTGGTTCAGTTGCCGTGTATGATTGTTCTAATATTGAGAGCCTTGCCAATGCTACACGTGACGTGATGCAGACGGCAAAGCAGGAGGGCGACTACGATATTACTGCTCTTCAGACCTACGAGGGTCAACACCCCCACCAGTTCTACGACTTTGGCGAGTGGGTAGGTGTTGTTGCCACGAGTGACGATGCTCTTGCTGCGTTTCGCGAGGAGCTTAGCGAGTGTGTGATAGCTAAGTTTACGCTCGACTCGTTCTACTCGGCATACGGCAACTATGGCACATACCCTATCAACCTCGATGTATACTCAGGTGTTACCACCTCTGCTCCGAGCGAGGCCTATCCTAATGGCTGGCGAACAACTTCATGGTATAAAGAGGTCGTGGCGTTGGAAAATTAAGATATATTCTATATCTTTGTGCGCTAATTGAGAAAATAATTAAAATCGAAATATATGTTTGAAAATCTAACCGAGAAACTTGAACGCTCGTTTAAAATCCTAAAGGGCGAGGGCCGCATTACCGAGATTAATGTTGCTGAGACCCTTAAGGAGATTCGTCGAGCACTTATCGATGCCGATGTTAACTATAAGGTAGCCAAGAACTTTACCGACGAGGTTAAGCAAAAGGCTATGGGTCAGGATGTGTTGCGTTCGGTCAAGCCAGGACAGATGATGACCAAGATTGTGCGTGATGAGCTTGCACAGCTTATGGGTGGCACAGCTACAGACATTAAGCTTGAGGGCAATCCCGCAGTAATCCTCATTGCTGGTCTTCAGGGTTCGGGTAAGACAACATTCTCTGGTAAGCTCGCAGCACACATCAAGAGCAAGAAGGGTCGTCAGGTGTTGTTGGTTGCGGGCGACGTCTACCGTCCAGCGGCTATCGACCAGCTCAAAATATTGGGACAGACCGTTGGCGTAGAGGTATATACCGAGGAGGGCAACAACAATCCTGTGCTTATTGCCGAGAATGCTATCAAGTATGCACGTTCTAAGTCATATAACACAGTGATTGTCGATACTGCAGGTCGCTTGGCCGTTGACGAGGCTATGATGCAGGAGATTACCGCTATTAAGGCGGCTGTTAACCCCTCGGAGACGCTCTTCGTTGTCGACTCGATGACAGGTCAGGATGCTGTGAATACTGCTAAGGAGTTCAACGACCGCCTCGACTTCGACGGCGTAGTTCTTACCAAGCTTGATGGTGATACTCGTGGTGGTGCTGCTATCTCTATCCGCTCGGT
>JAEIGA010006662.1_pt1 | contig 17598 bp, 16 predicted proteins | sample 9270691 | NCBI WGS metagenome assembly JAEIGA01 (sample SAMN17057246, study PRJNA624740) | gut metagenome | biome: biome; isolation source: fecal sample | host: Bos grunniens | place: China: Xizang | collected 2019 | reverse complement strand
TCCTTTTCAACAAGGTTCATAATTGCCATACCTGCATGCTTTGCAAGCTGAATACGACCACTATGTACAGCAGGGATTGTACCGTTACCCGGAAGAGCAATACCAACTGCTTCTGCAAGGCAATTCATTGAGTTTGCTGTGTACATACCTGAACAAGAGCCACAACCCGGACAAACATTTTCTTCAAATTCAAGGAGCTTGTTATCATCAATAATGTTTGCTTTTCTTGAACCAACTGCTTCAAACATTTTTGAAAGAGATGTTTCAACACCGTCAATAAGACCTGACATCATAGGTCCACCTGAACAAACAACTGCAGGGATATTAAGACGAACTGCAGCCATAATCATACCAGGTACAATCTTATCGCAGTTTGGAACAAGAACAGCACCGTCAAAGCCGTGCGCCATAATCATTGTTTCAACGCTGTCAGCAATAAGTTCACGTGATGCAAGTGAATACTTCATACCAACGTGACCCATAGCAATACCGTCACAAACTCCAATTGCAGGAACCATAACAGGAGTACCACCTGCCATACGAACACCAGCTTTTACAGCCTCAGTAATTTTATCAAGATGAGCGTGACCAGGAACAATTTCACTGTGTGCAGACACAACAGCAATCAACGGTCTTTCAAGTTCTTCCTTTGTATAGCCCATTGCATAGAAAAGGCTTCTGTTAGGTGCTCTTTCAACACCTCTTAATACATTTTCACTTCTTAAATTCATAACAAGTCCTCCTAAATAGTAGGTTTACGTTGGGTACATACCCCCACTCTACTGATTACATATTATTTTATACTTATACGACAGATTTTTCAAGGGGTTATAAGAAAATTAATACAAATATAAGACAATACAATATGTTTTAATTATTATATTATTGTACAAACAAATTTTATGTGATATTATAGAAAAAATTGGTATAAGGAGAAAATACTAATGCTTGAAAATAAGATTCATATAGCTTACGGATTTCATGTTAACTGTTATCACTCATATCGTGGTGATACCAATGATAATTTAGGATTTGGTTCTGACATCAGAATAATCAGAAAAATTCTTGATACACTTACAGAATTTAACGAACAAGGAATCCCAGTAAAAGGTACTTGGGATACTGAAAACTTCTTTTCATTACAGAAGATTCTTCCTGAATATGCACCTGACATAATTGAAAAAATGAAAGAAAGAGTCCTCAAATATGGTGATGAAAATATTATAATGGGCTATAATAATGGTGCTTTATCAGCTATGACTGAAGATGAATTCTGCGAAAGCATCAATCTTGCAATCACTAATGAGGATGGTAGCGGACTTGAGAATATTTTTGGTACTTGTGAAAAACTTGTTCGTCCACAAGAAGTTATGTTCACACCATCACAGGCATCTTTGTACAACAAGTTAGGCATTAAGGCTCTTTGTCTTTATTACAGTTGTGTTCCTTTTGATGCATTCAGAACTATTGTCCCGAAGCTTTCTGATGAAGAAGCTTTTAATCCTCTTACATACACATACAACGGTGAAAGTATAACTATAATCCCAACATACTCAAACTCTGATGTTTGTGATGCAGGTTGTCTTCGTGCATGGGTAAAAGACCTTCGTAAAAAGCAGGAATCAGGTGAAATCAATAATGACTTATTCCTTTTTATCAATATGGATGCAGACGCTATTTTCTGGGAAACAATTGATTTAGGAAAATTCACAGGAAAAGTTGCCAATACTGATGGCATTCACGGTCTTGTAAAAGAAGTTGCCGATTTACCTTATGTTGTATTTGACACTCCAGGTAATTACATAAAGACACACAATCCAATAGGCAAAATTGATTTTACTCACGACACTGCTGACGGAAACTTCACAGGTTATGCTTCCTGGTCAGAAAAGCCATTTAACAGAAAAATATGGACTCGAATTGAACGAGCAAGAGCTATGTCTAAAGTTACAAGTGAGCGTGATATGCTTTCTCCATCATTTAAAAACCGAGTTCTTCTTTTATCAACAACACATTTTGGACTTGCAACTCCTGTACTTAATATCCAAAGAGAAAAAACTGCACTTGAATTAAGCGATAAGGTGATTAATGATGAAATTTCTGCAATGCCTGAAACTGAAAAAATCACAATTCACAATATAACAAATTCGTTATTACAATGTGTTCAGATTGAAATCAAAAAAGATATTGATGATATGTCTTGCTTGACAGTGGAATCAGACGGACTTGAATCATATGTTGCTGTACCAACTGATGATGAAAACAAATCTGCATTCTTGATGCTGAAATTTAAAAAGCTATGTGATAAATACGAGTTGAAATTTGGTTTTGATGGTAAAAAAGAAACTGTTTCATTTAAGAATCTTCTTGAAACATCTCGAATGTCACTTATATTTTCAACAAACGGTCAGATTTCATTTGCACAAGTTGATGGCAAAAAAATAGGTGATTATGATTTTATACAATCATATATTACATATAACGGAAAGAAATATAATTTCAAGAACACAAATGTCTGTCCTTTATCTGTTGCAGGTAATGGTGAAGGTGTGCGAATACAAGGTGAAATTCATTTACCAAAAGAGATATCATCAGGCAAATATACTTTTGATTTCTTTAAAACCTCATTTTCAGATGCTATATTTGTTCGTACTACCGTTTCATACCCATACACTGCTGAAACAACATCAATTTCAACTGAAAATTCTGCACTTGGAAGATATAGTGATATGAGTTGGAAGGAAACTGTTCCTTTTCAGATTACACCAAAGCTTAAGGGTGATATCTCTGTTATCAAACGTAATTTTATGGATGATATTTCGTCTTTCAGAACACAATCCTTCCCTGAATGTGACTCTAAAAATGACCACATCGATTCATTCAATCATCAATTAACCGGTGGATTTGTGGGACTTTATGATGAAGACTGCGGAATCATTGTTGCAAATGCGCGACAAGTACTTTCATCTATGGCTCACTGTCCGATGCGTCTTGAAAAAGATAAAACTGTAAAAATGAATCCGTTCGGTACATATTACGGAAATCAAAGACATCATCATGGCAGAGCAAATGACCAGATTCTTGATACATACACTCTTGTTGCAGCACAAGGTAAGAGTATTGCGCCTTCATATAACGGAAGTCAGGAAACTGCTATTTTCGGCCTGTACCCAATGTCAGGAAACAGTCTTTCAGATAATGAAAAGAGTGAAATCTGTGCTTTTGCTGATGGTGCCTTGATTACTGCTGACAAAAGCCATTTTGTTGGACCATTTTTAAATGATAATATCTTATTACACGAAAGCAACGCTGACGGAATTAACGAAAAAGATTTAAAAAATCCTGTACTGACAGGTCTTTCAGGTAATCTTGGCAAATACGTTACAAATGGAGCAAGAGCAATTACACATATCATTAAAACACAAATTAAAGCTAAATAGTTTAATTTACAGAAAAACACGGACAGAAATCTTCTGTCCGTGTTTTTTTATTCTTCTGCTGTTTCGTTGTTTGATTCTGTTGTACGAATTATTTCATTACAGTTTCGTTTAATATCTATGTAATCATAGAATTTCTTTACTCTTAAATTCACACGAAATTCTCTATCACAGTTTTCACAATAAAAAATACCACGGAATGACTGATTCATAAATTTCCACTTTTTAACTGTCTGCACCTTACCACCACAAATTTCACAGAAGCAGTTGAAGAGATTTTTATCAATCAATGGGTCATTTTTATTTTTAATAACGTACGGATGGAAAAGAAGTCGTGCATAAAAATCGTAGTCACAATTTTTAATGAATTCTTGAAGCTTTTCTTCATTAAACACCTTTTTAAAGCACTCTGCACTCAAAAGGCTATCATCAAGTGCTCTATGATGTGGAAATGAGTCAGGGTCAATTTCAAGGCATTCTGCAGCATAAGAAAGGCCTGCCTGCTGAACATTTTCCATATTTATAAAGCACTGGCAATATTTCTGTAAATCTGCATATTTCTTTATAAAATCAAGGCTGTTCTTTTTCATAAACCACTTGTAATTTGAAAGAAGCGTACGAATATCAGTATCGCCCCATGACATTATTACAGCATCCTCACCTATCCACTCCTCAAAGTCATTTATAACCTTTGAAAATGGTTGTCCTGTCTTTACATCCTCATTAGAAATATTAGTTAATGTTTTAATTCTTGAACGAAGCTTTTTTGAAACTACCGGCTTAATGAGTTCAGAAAATGTATCAACCTGATTAAGATTTTCATCAAGCTTCACTGCACCTATTTCAATTATTTCATTCATAAATTTCTGAGTGGCTTTATTGAAAGAATTATTCCACTCCAAATCCATAATTATATAATTCATAACACACCAGAATTCTATTTGCTAATTGATAATTTATCCTTTGAACAGAAGAATCTAACGCCATCCTCGGTTAAAAGGTCTTCTGCCTTTTCTCTGCTTAATAATGAGCACTTAAAATCCAAGTCAAGTAATGGCTTAAGAACAAAATTTCTTTCCATCATTCTTGGATGAGGTAAAATGAGTGATTTAGTATTTTTTGTTTCGTCACCATAAAGCAATAAGTCAATATCTATAATACGAGGTCCATTTTTAATGGTTCTTATTCTGCCTAATCCTGACTCAATACCAAGTGCAGCTCCTAAAAGATTATCTGCATTAAGTTCAGTTTCAACTTCTACAACAACATTAAGGAAATCGTCCTGATTATCATATCCCACAGGGTCTGTTTCATAAATATTTGAAACATCTGTAACAGAAGTCATAGGAAGTAAATTCAGGGCATCAATTGAGTCATGAAGATTTTTCATTCTGTCACCTATGTTTGTGCCGATTCCAAGATATGCTTTCATACTCTTGTCCTCTCGATTGTAACTGCAACATAATCAAAATCTGCTTTAATAGGTGCTTCAGGCTTTTTAAGAGTAATAACCAAAGAATTGATTTTATCAAACTCAAGGAAAAGCTCATCAGCAACTCTTTGAGCAACTCTTTCAAGCAAATCATCCTTTTCACTCTGCGCTACTCTACGGACACTTTTAATTATTTTAGCGTAGCTTACAGTATCGTCAACGTTATCGGTCTTACAAGGCATTGACAAATCTACACCTGCCTCAATATCGAAAACAAAATTCTGTCCGTCAATCTTTTCTTCAGGATTAACACCGTGATAACAGAATAATTTTAAGTCTTTTACAATAATTTTATCCATTTTTTCTCCTTAAAACTTCATCGCACATTTTTGCAGCAAGTACATTTTCACGTACATTATGCACTCTTACAATATCTGTACCACCCTGTATTGCAAGGGAATTTGCAGCAATCGTGCCAAAAAGCAAATCTTCCTTTGTTGATTCAGTAGCAGCTGCAACAACTCTTTTTGAAGAAAGTGCAGTAAGCAATGCAACATCACAAATTTTAATATCCTTAATATTTTTAATAAGTTCAAGGTTATCCTCATAGGATTTACCGAAACCGATTCCCATATCAAATGCAAGTTGATTTTTATTGATACCATAGGCTTCGCAACTATTCAGCATTTCATTAAAGAATTCTGAAACATCTTTAGTAACACCGTCAGGATAATCAACAACAGTTGATGCATCTCCACCACCTGTGTGCATTATAATCCAACCGCAGTTATATTCCTTAACGAGCTTTGCCATCTGAGGATTAAATTCACCACTTACATCATTGATAATTGATGCACCATTCAGAATTGCATATTCTGCAACCAATGGGTAAAATGTATCAACAGAAATTACAGCATTTGTTTCGTCTGCAAGTAATGGCAAGTATTGTTTTATTATTTCGAGCTCTTCCTGTGGTGTAAGAACATTATGTCCGGGACGTGTTGAATGAGCACCAATATCAATAATATCTGCACCGTATTCAAGCATCTTTTTCGAATGTTCAACTGCTTTTTCAGGTGAATTATAAAGTCCACCGTCAAAAAAGGAGTCACCCGTAACATTGAGGATACCCATTACATACGTCTTTTTACCTAATTCAAAATTAAAGCTTTTACCTGAAAATATCATTTTAATCCAAGAAGAGTCATAACCTCGGCTCTTGTTCTTGCATCCTTTCTCATAATTCCACGAAGTGCAGATGTCTGTGTCTGTGACCCTGCTGCTTTAATTCCACGCATAGTCATACAAAGATGCTCAGCCTCAACAACAACTGCAACACCCTTTGGGTCCATTTCCTTCTGAATAAAATCAGCAATCTGTGCAGTCAATCTTTCCTGCAACTGTGGACGTCTTGCATAGCTATTAACGATTCGTGCAAGCTTTGAAAGACCGATTACAAGACCTTCATCATTAGGAATATATGCAATATGTGCCTTACCAACGAAAGGTAAAAAGTGATGCTCACACATAGAATACATCGGAATATCACGAACGACAACTATTTCATCACTCTGACCTTCACGGAACATTTTAAGATGCTTTTCAGGATTCTCAGTAAGACCCGAGAAAATCTCTTCATACATATTTGCAACTCTTTTTGGAGTTTCAACAAGACCTTCTCTGTCAGGGTCCTCACCTATTGCTAACAAAATTTCACGAAAAGCATTTTGTATTCTCTGTTTATCCATTTTATCATTCCTCTTTTATCACCCGAAAACGATACACAAGTAATTTCGGTCATCAATTGTATAATAACTAATTTTGTAAGGGTTTATACGTCTTCCACTACTCTTTACAGCAGCGTAAACATAATCAAAAAAGCCTTTATCCTCTTCAATATATTCAATTGCTTTTTTATAAACAGTTGAATATTTAAATATAAATTCAACCTTATTTTCACCTTTTCTCAATACACTAGCGCTACGATTAGCGTGTGCTGAATAACTCTTGAACTCTTTAATATAAGAACCATTAACAGCATAATAATAAGCACTATCAGAATCACAATTATTATTTGAAGGTTCAATATTAAAGTGGTCGTCACTTATCATTTCTTCATTGACATTAAAGTAAAAGTAAACTATTGTATCATCAACGCCTGAATCATCCCATGTTGCATCAAGGTAATAATTCTGGTTATCGATTTCGACAACATTCCACATATGTGGCTCTGTTGTACCTTCTGACTTTCCTTCGCCCACTACAAGGTAATTATCAATATCAACTGCATCAAGCAGGATTTGTATAGCCCTTGAATAGCCCTCACAAATTGCACTTCCATACAATAATGAATCATGGGCTGAGTCACCACTACCAGGACTTATATTTTCATCATAAACCGTATTGTTACAAACATAATCGTGAATATACAACTCTTTTTCATAATCAATATTAAGCTTATCTGCTTCAAAAATAATATTACTGATTTTTTCATTTAACTGAGTTGAAATCACTTGTGCCTCTGCAGGAGTGTTACGATAATTAGGTGTAAACGAAACAGATTTTTCATTTTCAAGATATTGATACTCATTATCTACCCAGAAAATATGAGGATTGTCATATAAAACTGCAGTAAAAACAGTTTTCAGGGACTCTCCGTTTATTTCCATAACAAAAGCTTCATCAAAATTCATAAACGAAGAATACATAGTGATGTATGCTTCTTTTTCTTTATCATTAAGACCATTGAAATAATAATACGTGTTATCGTTCAAAAGCTCTACAAACTGGAGTCTCTCCTTCTGAGTAGGCTTGCTTTCCTCAATTTTCTTTTCTTCAATATAAATATTTACTTTTTCAGTTATGGGACCTGAAAGAGAAACAATAAGTACAATCAGCAATAGTTTTATTAAAAACTTTTTCATGACTTATCACCGTTTGAATATGGCTGTGGTAAAAATTTATCATCAGCATAGCAATATGTTTCAACCACCTCAAGCGAGTTATAAAAATCCATAACTGAAATATCAGTTTTTGAAAGGTTAGCAAAATTCTTAAATAACTTTTCAGCGTTTCCAATATGCTCTTCAGTTAAAATTGATACAATAACATCACAAATTACATTTTCTCTTTCTGCATTATCACAAATTAAGAAATAGTTTAATGCTTTCTCACCTGAAATTTCTTGTTTACCCTTTGAAAGTTCAAGATTATAATCATTTGATTTATAGTTAACATCTTCTGCAACATTAACAGTAACTCCGTTAAACAGAGCTAAGAATCTTCTTAAATCTGATAATTTAAACACAACATATTTATCAACATTTATATTATATTTTTCGGTAAAAAATTCTGCAAGACCATTTTCCTGAGAATCCTGAAATATGCCATTTATACTTTTATATTTTTCACCATACAGATACTGAGAATCGCCATTAAGCTGTTTAACATTAAAAGTCTTATTATCAAAATTTATAAGAGTGCAAAAAGCTGACTTAACCTTGTTTTCAGAATCTGTAACGATAAACAAAATGTTAGAATCACCTGTTAAGGAATCAATAGAATACACAGGCTGTGTTACTTCTGTTGTAGTTTCCTCAACCTCTGTTGTTGATTCAACAAGATTATTGATATCAAAATCCAAAGAATACATAAAAAGGAAGATAGAACAGACTGATAAAACCAAAATAAAAACTGCAAAAGTTATTATAAATGGTTTAAGTCTGTTATTCGTTTTAGTATCTTCAGGAAAAAGTCCTTTATTATTGCTCATAATACACCATTATTCTAAAGTATTTCGTATAGTATAACACAAATAAATAATATTAACAATAACAAAATAAACAAAACCTTACAAGTTACCCTGCAAGGTTTCAATTTTATTATTCTGTGAATTCGTATTTCTTTTCTGTTTTACCAAAGCCCTCAGTACTGTCATCTGCTTTGAACAAAACAGTTATAGTTTGCATAATAAGCTTTATGTCAAGCCACAAACTGTATTTTTCAATATACATAAGGTCAAGAACCAGCTTATCCTTAGGAGAGGTGTTATATTTACCTACAATCTGTGCGTAGCCTGTAAGTCCACCTTTAACCTTTAATCTGTATGAAAATTCAGGCAATTCAGCGGTATATTTACTTACATTTTCAATCATTTCAGGACGAGGACCAACAACGCTCATATCACCCTTAAGGATATTGAAAAACTGCGGTAATTCATCGACTCTGAATTTTCTTAAATATTTACCGACTTTAGTAATTCGCTTATCATTATTCTTTGCTGACTCGTTTACAGTATCAACCTCAGTCATAGTGCGGAATTTGTATACATCAAAAAGCTCACCGCCTTTTGTTGCACGCTTCTGACGGAATAGAATTTTACCACCATCCTCAGCCTTAATAAGAATAGCGGAAATAAGCATAATAGGGCCTGTAAGAATAATACCAACAAGAGAAATTGCAATATCCATTGCACGCTTCATAAAACGTTGTTCTAATGTAAGGTCACGAATAACCGCAGATACCATTGGTTTATCGTCAAGGAAAATTGACTTACCACCCATAAGCATAATATCTGAAATTTCAAAGCTTGTGTAAACGTTTTTATTATTTGCATAACAATATTCCGTGAAAAGAATCTTTTGCTTTGTAGGAATTTCATATATAAATACTGTATCACATTTGCTCATAATATCAAAAGCATTCGGTGAAGTAAAATGAATCATATCAGTCACGTTATACTGCTTTTTATATCTTGTAATCTTAGGCATAACAGTATTAAGTGCCATTTCCGAATTTGTAATTACACAGCATCTTTCTGGCTTATTAATTCCAAAATACACAGCTTGTCCTGCATAAGTGAAAAGGAAAATAATACCCAACTGAATAAGCATTACAAGAATAAGCAAATCAGGAGATTCATATACAAAATATTCATTGTTATTCTCGTTAACGTTCATAATACAAAGTTGTAAATGAGTAACAAGGTCAGTAACGATTGTTGCCAATGAAAGAGATGTTACAATAGGCTTGCTTTTTAGTCTGCCGATAGCATATCCGCCATAGATAGACACAAGTGAAACCTCAAGAACACAGAATGTAACAAAAGTAACACCCGTTGTACGTGATAAATGAAGAAGCCATGAATACTCTGTGCTGAAAACAACAAAAAATGTCGCAATAAGCAAGATATACATTAACGATTTAATTAAAAATATAATTGTTCTTTGGGCTTTTTGTAATATATTCATAAAACAGCCTCCAAGTTTTATAACTAAGCACATTTTACTTAATTGTTGCAATAAAGTCAATAATTAAAATTAAATGTAATAATTATGTCACCTGTTCTTTTTAAGTTTACTCTTGATTTCTGCAGGGCTTAACTGTGAAAGAACAATACCTATGAAAATTAAAACACAACCTAAATACCCTCTGCCACTCATTATTTCATTAAGAAGAATAGCACCACCGATTGCACTAAAAACTGATTCAGTTGAGAAAACAATTGATGCAAATGTAGGGTCAGCGTCTCTTTGTCCTAAAATCTGACATGTATAAGCAACACCTACTGACATAATTCCGCCGTAAAGGATAGGAATCCCCGCACTCTTGATAGCAGATAATTCAATATCTTCAAGTATGAATGCAAATGCAAGGCTTAAAACACCACAAACTAAAAATTGAACTAAGCTAAATTTTAAAGGACTGATATCGTTTACATACTTATCAACAACGAGAATATGTCCTGCCCAGAAGAATGCACCGATAATAAGGACAACATCACCAATTCCAAATGTGAATTCATTACCGGTCATACAAAGGAAAAACAAGCCGACAACAGCAAAAACAGCACCAAATAAAGTAAATATGCTTGTTTTTTTACCCATTACAAATCTGATTAATGGTACTAATACAGTATAAAGTCCTGTAAGAAATCCTGCTTTACCTGCACTACCCGTAATTTCAACACCATATTGCTGTAGGGTTGATGCAATAAAAAGTACCGTACCTGCAATAACACCAGGAACAAGAATTCTTTTTATCTTTTCCTTATCAAGTTTTTCTCTTTCAAAAAGCAAAATTACAGGTATTAATGAAATTGTACCAAGCATAAAGCGAACACCATTAAAGGTAAATGCTCCTACAAATTCAGCACCTACTTTTTGAGCAACAAAGGCAAAGCCCCATATCATAGCTGTTAAAAACAAGAGAATTGTTGATTTAATTTTTGTTTTCATATATGTATCACCCTAAATGACAAGCCACGGTAAACCGTGGCTTAAAGGTTTATATTACTTTTTTTGAGTTTGATTTATTAAACAATTTTGATGTGAGAACATTAGGCTTTCTTGAATCATCACGAATAATTTCAGGAGAACCATTTCCGTCAACACAATCTTTTGTGATAATTATCTTTGAAATTGTGTGGTCAGATGGTGTTTCATACATTATATTCATAAGTGTATTTTCCATAATTCCACGAAGACCACGAGCACCTGTTTTCTTCTCAATTGTCTTTTCTGCGATAGCAATAAGAGCATCATCAGTAAATTCAAGCTCAACATTATCCATATTGAATAATGCCTTAAACTGCTTGAGAAGTGCATTTTTAGGCTCTGAAAGAATTCTGATTAAATCTTCCTTTGAAAGCTGCTTTAATGCAGTTATAACAGGAACACGACCTACAAGTTCAGGAATAAGACCGAATTTAACAAGGTCCTGTGCAATAACCTTTGAATATACATCTTCCTCCTGGAATTGTGCCTTATTCTTGATTTCAGCACCAAAACCAAGACCTGAATTACCTGCACGCTTTTCAACAATTTTTTCAATACCGTCAAAAGCGCCACCACAGATAAAGAGGATATTTGATGTATCAATCTGAATAAATTCCTGTTGAGGATGCTTTCTGCCACCCTGTGGAGGAACATTTGAAACAGTTCCTTCAAGGATTTTAAGAAGAGCCTGCTGAACGCCTTCACCACTTACATCACGAGTAATTGAAGGATTTTCACTCTTACGTGCAATCTTATCAATTTCATCAACGTAAATAATGCCACATTCTGCTTTTTCAATATCAAAATCTGCTGCCTGAATAAGTCTTAAAAGAATGTTTTCTACATCTTCACCAACATAACCTGCTTCAGTAAGAGTTGTAGCATCTGCAATAGCAAACGGAACATCAATAATCTTTGCAAGAGTCTGTGCAAGTACTGTTTTACCAACACCTGTAGGACCTAAAAGCACAACATTACTCTTTTGAATTTCAACGCCGTCATCAGAGCCATAATATATTCTTTTATAATGATTATAAACCGAGACGCTCAAAGCTTTTTTAGCCTCTTCCTGACCAACAACATATTCATCAAGCTTTGCTTTGATTTCCTGTGGTTTTGGAAGCTCTTTTTCTTCAAGTTTTACTTTTTTACCCGGTTTATTGTGACCACGCATTTCGCCATCATCGATGATACCCATACAAAGTTCAATACATTCATCGCAGATATATACACCGGGACCTGCTATAAGCTTATCAACCTGCTCCTGTGTTTTACCACAAAAGGAACATCTGACATTTCTTTCTTTATCGTTATCTCTTGCCATAATGACTCCTATTATCTCTTATAGAAAACCTTATCAACGATACCGTAATCCATTGCTTCCTGTGCTGAAAGCCAATTGTCACGCTCAGTATCAAGAGCAATCTGTTCAATTGGTTTACCTGTATTTTCTGCAAGGATTTTGTTAAGCTTTTCACGAGTTCTGAGAATATGCTCAGCAGCAATCTTAATATCAGATGCCTGACCCTGAGCACCACCTAATGGCTGGTGAATCATAATTTCGCTGTTAGGAAGTGCAAATCTCTTACCCTTTGCACCTGATGAGAGCAAAAATGCACCCATACTTGCAGCCATACCCATACAAATTGTAGAAACATCACATTTGATGTACTGCATTGTATCATAAATTGCAAGTCCTGCAGAAACTGAGCCACCCGGACTGTTAATATAAAGGCTAATATCTTTTTCGCTATCCTGTCCCTCAAGATAAAGTAACTGTGCTACAACCAAAGATGCAGTTGCATCATTTACCTCATCAGACAAAACGATAATTCTGTCATTTAAAAGTCTTGAAAAAATATCGTACTGTCTTTCCCCTCTGTTTGTCTGTTCAACAACGTATGGTACAAGTGCCATAATATTACCTCCAATCAAATTCTATAGAAAAGCATTAAAGAATTGTCCTTTTGAGTATTGGACAATTCTTCAACACTTAAACACTAATTTTATTCAGCATCTGCTGCTTTCTTTGTTGTTTTCTTTGCAGCTGGCTTTTTAGCCGGTTTTTCTTCAGCATCTTTCTTTTCAGCTGTCTTCTTTGCTGCTTTTTCTTCAGTTACCTTTGCACTGTTTTTAACGAGGTCAATTGCCTTCTTTGACTTAATGTCACCAGCAAGAGATTCAGCAGGAATTGCCTTTTTAACTGCCTCAACATCCATATTATATGTCTTTGCAAGGTTTTCATATTCAGCATTAACTTCATCATCAGTAGCTTCAATGTTTTCAGCCTTAACGATTGCTTCAATAGCGAGGCTGAGCTTTACCTGAGCTTCTGCATTTTCCTTATAGCCTTCTCTGAAAGCAGCCATTTCCATACCTGTATATGAAAGGTATGTATTAAGGTCAAGACCCTGTGACTGAAGTCTGTAATTGAAATTATCAACAATATTATCGATTTCTGCTTCAATCATAACAGCAGGAATTTCAACTTCCATACCCTTAACAACTTCTTCAAGGAGGTCGTTAACTACCTTATTGTCAGCATCAGCCTTCTTATTTTCTTCAAGCTGTGCCTTAACGCTCTTCTTAAGCTCATCAAGAGTATCAAATTCACTAACGTCCTTTGCAAACTCATCATCAAGTGCAGGAAGCTCCTTAACCTTGATTTCGTGAAGCTTAATCTTGAAAACAGCATCCTTTGATGCAAGATTTTCCTGATATTCTGCAGGGAATGTAACATTTACATCAAATTCTTCACCAATTTTGTGACCGATAATCTGGTCTTCAAAGCCAGGAATGAATGAACCACTGCCGATTACAAGCTCATATTTTTCAGCCTTACCGCCATCAAATGCTACGCCATCAACGAAGCCTTCAAAATCGATAACTGCTGTATCATTATTCTTAACTGCTCTCTTTTCAACGCTAACCATTCTTGAGTTCTGTTCCTGCATCTTAGCAAGCTCAGCCTTAACTTCGTCAGCAGCAACCTTACAAGAAGGCTTTGTAGCCTTAAGACCCTTATATTCACCAAGCTTAACTTCAGGCTTAACAGCAACCTTAAGCTTTAATACAACACCATCTTTACCGATTTCAGGTACTTCAAGGTCATAAGGAGCACCAACAACATCGAGCTTTGATTCGATGATTGCTTCGCTTACTGCTTCAGGATAAACGAGTTCAAGAGCATCCTCATAGAACACGCCCTCACCATACATCTTTTCGATGAAAGCTCTTGGAGCCTTACCTTTTCTGAATCCCTTAATCATGATGTCTTTTCTCTGCTTGAGATATGCCTTCTGAATAGCAGCCTCAAACTTTTCACCATCAATAGCGATTTCGAGTTCGAAAACGTTCTTTTCTACATTGTTTGTTGACTTTAACATTAAATATTCCTCCTGAATATCTTTATATTTTATCCCAATATTCACGATATTATATCATACAAAAAAAATAATTACAATATTTTCCTTAAGTTTTTTCTTTATTTTTCGTAAAAATAATAGTAATTTTCTATAAAAATATCATTTATTGATAAATAAAGGGCAAAAATCAAGGTAATCTGCAGAATTTAGATGAAATTTTATTCCATATTTTTCACCATTAAAAGCACCCTTAATTGCTCCGCCGTGAAGATGTCCGTAATAGCATCTTGTAATTTCATTATCAATAAGCACCTTTAATATAGGCTCACAATCACGCAAAATATTGATTGGAGGATAATGAAGGAATACTACAACCTCTCCCCCAAGCTTTTTAGCTTCATCAATTGAGCGTTGAAGCCTTGCACATTCACGAGCCATAACCTTATCAATATTTTCACTTTCTGCATCAAAAAACCAACCACGGGTACCGGCAACAGAAATATCCCCTATACGATATGCGTTGTTGTGAAGGAATTTTATGGTATCAAATCCCTTTTCCTTACAGAATTTTTCCATTTTTGTAACAGTATTCCACCAATAGTCATGATTACCTTTTGAGATGATTTTAGTACCTTTTAAATTATTGAGAAATTCAAAATCCTTTTCTGCTTCCTCAAGGCTCATTGCCCACGAAATATCACCATTGATTATAACTGTATCATCCTCCTCAATAACTCGTTGCCAATTATTTTCAAGTCTTTGGGCATAGTCATCCCAGCCCTTGAAAATATCCATGGGCTTGTCAACAGAAAAAGATAAATGAGTATCACCAATTGTGTAAACGGACATAAAGAAAATTCTCCTATGAATAATTATAAGCCTTCTTCAAAAAATAGAATTGAAAGGAGGCTATTAGAAATGGAAAAGAACAAAAAGATCACTTGCGATGCTTGTCATTGCACATACAACGATGGCAATATGAACTGCACTGCAGAAGGTATTAAAGTCGGCACACACAACGCTTGCTGTTGCGACGACACAAGATGTGCAACATTTAAAATGAAGGACAATATGTAAGTATTAAAAATTGCGGAAACCTTAAGTCAATCTACCGGTTTCCGCAAAAATTATTATGTTTTTATATGCCTAACATATCAAATACAACCTGCTTCATATCCTCTTTCTTGCTCACTCTAGTAAAGCGTGGTTCCTTACCCTTAAGAGTTGCAAGCTGCTGTGGAACAGGCTCATTTGACTTAGCGAAAAGCTCATCAACCATATCAAATTCGTTATCCGCCTTAATTTCATCTGTAATAGCAGCAAGAACACTTGCAGAGAACTTATATGGGTTAGCGGTTGAAGCGATAACAGTAGGAGTCTTATCCCCTGTATTTACTACATAATCGTCATAAACCTTAACTGCAACTGCTGTATGTGTATCGCAGAGATAATTCTTATCTTGGAATACCTTACCGATAGTTTCCTTTGTCTGTGCATCATCACAGCAACCTGCTGCAAATAATGACTTAACCTTATCAGCAACATCGGCTGAAACAGTATATTTACCATCGTTATTAAGAGATGTCATCCATTCTGCCACCTGAACATCATCTTCACCGCAAAGGTGGAAAAGAAGTCTTTCAAGGTTACTTGAAATAAGAATATCCATTGATGGTGATGTTGTGCAGAAGAAAGCTCTGTTCTTATCATAAGTACCACTTGTAAGGAAATCTGTAAGAACATTATTAGCATTTGAAGCGCAGATAAGTGTTTTTACAGGAATGCCCATTCTCTTAGCATAATAAGCAGCAAGAATATTACCAAAGTTACCTGTAGGAACAACAACGTTCATTTCTTCACCGTTCTTAAGTTCACCATTCTGAAGCATATCACAGTATGCTGATACATAGTAAACAATCTGTGGTACAAGACGTCCCCAGTTAATTGAGTTTGCAGATGAGAAAGCAAGACCGTTTTCCTTAAACTTCTTTTCAATATCCTTATCAGTGAAAATCTTCTTAACGCCACTTTGTGCATCGTCAAAGTTACCTTCAATAGCACAAACGCTTACGTTAGAGCCTTCCTGTGTTGTCATCTGAAGCTTCTGCATTGGGCTAACACCGTCGACAGGATAGAAAACAAGAATTTTTGTGTTAGGAACATCAGCAAAGCCTTCAAGTGCTGCTTTACCAGTATCACCTGAAGTAGCAACAAGGATAACAATTTCTGTATCCTTAACTGTCTTACCTGCTGAAACAGTAAGAAGGTATGGTAAAAGCTGAAGTGCCATATCCTTGAATGCACATGTAGGGCCTCTCCAAAGTTCAAGAACATTAGCTGTGTCACTTAACTTGTATAAAGGAGCAACCTTATCTGAGCTGAATTTACCAGCCTTATAAGCACCCTCAACACACATTGAAAGCTCGTCTTCTGTAAAATCAGTAAGATAAAGACGAAGCACTTCCTTTGCTCTTTCAATATATGTCATAGGAACAAGCTTTTCAATGAATTCAGGAGAAATTGCAGGAATTTCTGTAGGAACGAAAAGTCCTCCTTCTGATGAAATGCCTTTTGCGATAGCCTCTGCAGCAGTTACGCGAACAGATTTATCTCTTGTACTTGTATAAAACATTTAAAACACATCCTTTTCGTGTGGTATTTTATCATATTAATTATATATTTTCAACATCTTTTATTGACCTTTTCCGTCAAATGCACCCTCAATGTGATTAATTTTCACAGGCTCATCACCTTGGAAATACACCTCAATAATATCAAAACGAGGTTGTTTATCAATATGATGTTCCTTAAGGTACAGCTGTGATGCTGCAATAATCTTATTTCTTTTAAAGTAATCAACAGCATCTGCAGGAGAATATTTCATATTTTCACTTCGAGTTTTAACCTCAACAAATGAAATAAATTTTCTATCCTCTGCCACAATATCAATTTCACCTAATCTACAGTTATAGTGAGCACATACAACATCATATCCGTGACATCTTAAATACCGTGAAGCAATAACCTCACCAAATCTGCCAAGCAAATGCTTTTCCATTATTTCTCACCATAAAGCTTTTTAAGAAATG
>JAEIGA010006661.1_pt1 | contig 17598 bp, 15 predicted proteins | sample 9270691 | NCBI WGS metagenome assembly JAEIGA01 (sample SAMN17057246, study PRJNA624740) | gut metagenome | biome: biome; isolation source: fecal sample | host: Bos grunniens | place: China: Xizang | collected 2019 | reverse complement strand
GGGGTAAGCCATTTTTTTCAAGCCCCAGCTCTCTTCATTGATAATCTCAGCGCCTTGAGCAGCGAGAACACCTTTGAATTTTTCGACCGTCTCCTTCATCTGTTGTTCAGACAAAACGGGAGTCATAATGAAAACGGTCTCGTACTGATTCATCATGTTTTTAAAGTGTTTATTGAGTTATTTTTGCAAAATTGCGGCGCAAAGATACGACTTTTTTTCTTTTCAACAAAGCCTTTTTTACAAATTCCTTAAAATTCATCATTTACACTAATCACAAGTCTACTAATTCACACGAGTTAGCACATAGAGGATTCAGAAAATAAGATCTTTTTTAAACGAGACGTCGCAAAATTTTAACGAGACGTCGCAAAATTTAAAAAAGGTCTTACTTTATTTTCAAAGCAGTTCATCTATATTTAATCTGACAAGTTATTAAAAACTCTACATCTAAAACCAAGGAATAAAGGAGAGAATAATAATAATCGCATACGTCAGAAGTATAGTCATGTTAAGGTACATGATATCATTGGTCTGATACCCCCCCAAGGTAATCATACCCGTTCGATCGTTTGAGCTTGATGCGATATTATCACACACCCAACGACGCCACACAACAAAAAGTGATATTCCCACCAAAAATCCCCACAAAACACCAATCAAAATATCACCGATATAATGAACCCCTAAATATAAACGTGTCCAGCAATTGAGCAAAGCCCATGAATAGAGTAAGAATGTAAGTCCTCGACTACGAATCAGAAGTGACACAAACGTTGCAACGGCAAAGGTGTTGGCAGCATGGCTGGAAAAGAATCCATACATTCCTCCTCGGTAGCCGTTGACTATATCTATATGATGCAACAAATCGAGTTCGCGAGCAGGACGCAGACGTTCGAAATAAGGTTTGCAGATACCCGATGCGACTTGATCAGCCAAGAGTATGCACAATGCGATAAACAGCAAAATTGTAAAGACATTGCGTCGAGAATTATTCTTTAATACTACACAAAGCAATACCAAAGCAACGGGCATCCACGTCCATGTGGATGTAGCGAAGACGGCGAGTCTATCCAAAAAGAGAGAAGTACTGCCATTGAACATCAATGTCAGTTGCTCGTCAATATGTTGCAGATATTGTAGCATGGGGAGTAGTTATTCCTTATGACTATTTGACGGGTACTCAATAGAAGGTATGACACTTGAAATCTCAGCTAACATCCACCCAGACTCACCATCTGCTAGTTCGACTTGAATCCAACCACTATTGGTCCTTTCGACTACGAAAACAGCAGAACCTGCTTTAACATCTTTGATCAATTTTGCAGAAGTACTGGGATTAGCATACAAGCAAGTATTTTGCATCAATATATTCTTCTTATCTCTATCATCCGCAACCTTTGCCCAAATCGCAAAGACATTAAATATGATAAATGCGACAAGCCATAAAACTGAAAGAAGAGAAGCTACTCGCATCACCACAGGGTGTGCAACATAGCAACGCAAAAGATAGCACACCACAAACAAAGCTGCACAGACGAATCCCATCCACCCCCAGAAGGATGCAGAACGCGCGACAATAAATTCGACAAACTTATCAAAAATATACATTTCCGTAACCTGCTGGTCTGAAATTCCCAAACGATTTTGACAAAAGTCCAGATTGAACTTAGCATCTTCATTGGCTGGGTTGATATACAAAGCACGCTCATAGTTGAGTATCGCTTTCACGGTGTCACCGCTTTGACAATAAGCATTGCCGAGATTGTAGTAGACAGTCGAATTGGGAGATTCCGACAAAAGCTGTTCGTACAGCTGAATAGCCGTATCATACTGTTGATTGAAATAAGCGCTATCCGCAGCTGCCTTGTTAGCACTAATAGAAAAGGGCAAAAACAAATAGAGTATCAGTGTATATATAATCTTATTCATGACCTTAGGATTTCTTTAAACATTCTTCCATCGAAACAATTGCTTCGACAGCATTTTGATAGATTTGTTGCTTGGGCAAAGCACTTAGAGAGGCTGAATATTGAGCGATCTCGCATTCTTCGATTATATTTATAAAGGATGCCTTGATTGCCTCATCCGTATCACACAATAATGTGGTGGAAATATACTCGCGATTCAACGATGACATACCAACGCCAAACTTATCAGACAAGTAGCCATACAATGATTTGATAACCTCAGCATAAAATTCTTTTTCATCATTGCCATTCATAAGGATTTGCGCCTGACGCATACGCTTTACAGCCATACGTCCAGCCTTACTACTGCGACGACCTTGAACATCTGATTTGACATCACTATATTTATTATATACGCGAACGGCACCCCAAGCCACTAGCAACAATAATAGATATGCGACCAAGAATGTTGACCAGTGGGTACGATTTATCCATTTAGCATCATTGATATCATCTGTATGAATACCTCTGATGTCTGACACCAGTAACTTCTTTTCGCGAAGATACTCCTCATCACTTTTGCTCCCCTTTGATACTTTTAGGGATATGGCTGAGGTACAAATAGTCTTATAGGTTTTTGTGCCTAAATCAAAGTAGACCAACTCTACTGGAGGAATCTGATATTCACCAGGACTACGAGGCACAAAAGTATATTCATAGACAACCTCTCCTTGGACGCCATTGGCAGAGATTTGCAAATCATCAACAACCTTTGGTGAGTATTTATCAAAACCATCAGGTAACTTCAATTCAGGAGCTGATATCATCTTTAAATTACCCGAACCCTTTAAAATCACTCTATAGGTGCACACTTCATTAGAGCGAACACTATCCGTCAATAATGCTCCAGAAATACTCATTAGTCCTACAGCACCTTTGAAATTATCTGGCTGAGGTTGCGGCAGAGGTTTTACAGATATTTCTACATCAGGAGATGGACATTTTACAACACCTCCACCACCAAAAAAAGCTTCTATTGGATCAAGAGCAGCAACACAATCAAACGTCACATCTGGAATTTTAATTTTTCCTGGTTTATTGGGAAACACCAAATACTGCAGGTGAGTGGCAGTATAGTATGGCACTCCCCCTACCCTTTCATGTTCTACAAAAATATCACTGATAGGGACTTCTTGTGCAAACATCCCAGAAAAGTCTGGTTTACGTTCTGGAGCAATATTTTGCAAATCACGTTTAGTATAAAATCTGTAAGACAGCAAGACGGGTTCATTTTCATAAACTTCCTTTTTGTCTACACTCGTACGAATAAACAAATCTCTAGAACTACCACCATCAACGACTTCTATTACGACAGAAGAAGACTTAACCTTTTTACCACCTACATTGATCGTTACAGAAGGAATTGTACATTTGCCTTTTTTTAGAGGTTGCAATACTATCGTATAAGTAGTAGTGCTCGAGCTTTGCTTCTTACCATTTATTATGGAAACACTATTGAAAACAGATTTTGAGGGAGCATTCAAAATCTTAAAATCATTCACCTTTGGAGACTGAATTTGCGAAGCCCCAGCTGTATTGATAGTGTATTCTACTTGAAAGCAAGAATTAAGAGCAACCTGACGGGGGGCATTGATATTTATAGATAATTGTGCTGATAGTTGAAAGGAAATCATACAACAAACCAACAACAATAAACAACGATATTTATAACACATTTTATTCATATTTGGTGGATAATTACAAAAAGTAAGTTTACCAGTTCTTTTCTCTTGATGGACTAACATATGTAGCCCTCATTTTTTCTCTTGTCTCCGTCTCTTTTCTTTTAGCATATTCCATCAATTGATTGTTCTGTTTTTGTTGAGAAGTTTGTTCCTGTTCTTTTCTCTCTTGCTGCTGTTGCTGAGACGAATCATTTTTCTGTTCTTGCGTGGTTTCCTTGAGTTGTTTCAAACACAATGCTAAATTATATCTCGTTTCCTCTGACTGAGGATTTAAACGCAAGCTCTCCTTATAATAATCAATCGCCTTACGCAAACAACTTTGTTGGGCAGCGGGTTTATCCTTGGAAGCACTAGCTAATGCCTGCTCTATCACACCAAGATCATGATTAGACTTTGCATTTAAAGATTTATCCTTTGTTGCCGCTAAACTTTTCTCAAAGTGCCTTTGCGCCAAAGATACACTATCAACCATCAGATAAGCATCGGCAAGATTATAATTAGCCTTGGCATCAGAGGAATCAAGAGCAAGCGCACGCTCAAAATGTTTGACAGATTTTTCAAATTCAGCTCTATCAAAATTAGCTTTACCTTTATTCATTTCCTGCCAAAACTCATGCTTAGCATCATCATTATCCTGTGAACAACCCTGAAACGCCAGACAAGATATGAACAACATCAATATATTTAACAATAATCTCATTTCTTCAAGGATTTAATTTTCTTAAATATTGAACTTTGAGTTTCTACTAAAAAGAACTCAAACAAGAGCAACAATAATGCCAAGACTGCCAAAGGCATAAATTGCTCATTGGGTTCTACGAAACTACCTTTACCCTTTGTTGCTGTAAGTTTACTTAGTTCATTCAGTAAAAGTTCTTGAGCATGATTTGTTTCATCTAATCTAAAATACCGTCCACCCCCATTTTCAGAAACGTTTGCACATATTTCTTCATTAAGGGAAGATATTACTTCTCGATTTGATTGGTCCAATAAATTTCGACCATCAGGCATAGGTATTGGCGCCCCTTTAGGAGTACCCACACCTATAACATAAATCTGCAGACCACTATCTTTTGCAATATTTGCCACGTCCAAGGCCCCTTCTTCATGATCTTCACCATCCGTTACAATCACAACAGCCTTACCAACTTCTTCATCTGATGTAAAACTTCTTTGAGCTAATTCTATTGCTGCCGACAAATTAGTTCCTTGACTTGTTACCATTCCCGGCGACAATGTTTCTACGAATATCTTTGCTGAAATATGATCATTTGTGATAGGCATTTGTGGATAGGCTTCACCCGCAAATATTCCTAACGAGATTTTATCATGTGGAAGTTTATCTATCAAAGTAGAGAGAAACAACTTAGTACGTTCCATTCTACTTGGATTGACATCTTTAGCATACATCGAATTTGAGACGTCAACCATCAATGCCACCTCTATACCCATATCGTCATCCTCTGACTGACGTGTACCCATTTGAGGACGAGCCAGCATCAATATTAATACAGTCAATATTACCTCTATCAAAACAAATTTAACCAAAGGTTTATATTTAGAATATCCTTGAGTTAATTGTTTCAACAATTCGGGATTGCCATATTTTATCATCTGTCTCTTTTTCCACAACCATGCCCCCCAATACATTAAAGCAAAAAGTGGAACGAGAACAATTAAATATAAAGCCTGTGGATCTGCAAATCTAAACATTTCTGCGTCTCAATATTATTCAAAATTTTCGATCAATAACATAATTCAGACTATGGTATTTTCCGTAGCCAAACATACCTTACAAGAATTTCCATAACCAGTAAAAGCAACGCTAACAAAGCAAATATTTGATAAGCATCGTGCTTCTTTTCGTATTTTTTCTTCTCTAGTTTTGATTTTTCCAACTTATCAATATCACTATATATTTGTTGAAGCTTCGCACGACTATCTGCCTGATAATACTGTCCCCCCGTTGTCTCTGCAATACTCCTCAAAACTTCAGAAGCATTTATATCAGTTTCCTGAGAAACTATTTCTCCTTGTATATTTATTCCTACAGATTCATCAGTTCCACCTACAGAGACTGTATATACACATACATTATTCTCTTTTGCAAGTTCTGCTGCCATTTGTGGAGAAATTTCACCTGTATTGTCCATTCCATCTGTCAATAGGATAATAACTCTACTTTTTGCATTACTATGTTGAAGATGATTAACAGAGTTAGCCAATCCCATTCCTATCGCAGTACCAGGTGCAATGACTCCAGAAGCAGCCAACTGACAAGATGTATTGTTCAAAAGTGACAAAAGTGCTGTATGGTCAGTAGTTAGAGGACATTGCATAAAGGCTTCGCCCCCAAACAGAACTAGTCCAATATTATCATTTGGACGATTTTGTATAAACTCTGCCCCTACAAGTTTTGCTGCTTCTATTCTAGATGGTCTAATATCTCTAGCCTCCATACTTGTAGATATATCCATTGTCATAATTATATCTACGCCTTCGACTTCACCACGACTAAAAGATTTATTAGTTTGGGGTCTTGCCATACAAATGATAACTAATACAATGATTGTCATTCGTAGATAAAAAGGTAAATGTATCATCGATGTACGCAAAGTTCGTACAGGTTTGCGATACATTTCTGTCGTAGCCAACTGGATACAGGGTTCATGCTTTTTCTTTAAAAGGAAATGCCATATTATCATTGGCACGAGAAGAAGCAATAATAGTAAATATGCAGGATTTGCTAATGTCATATTAAAAGTTAAATATCCAAATAACTGTCAGACTATTTATTTTATTAAATCAATAGGAATATACTTGAACCAGTTCACTTAAAACATAATAAAGTACTATCACACAACCCAACACACTTAGGAGCAAACCTAATATCAAGAATAATCTGTATCGGCGTTGAATTCCATCATTCAGCACTACGATTTCAATTGTAGGCTTCGGATGTTCCAATGATTCATCTTTAGTATTTGACAAGAATGAGAGAACTTTTTTAACATGTGACTCACGTTCATAAAATGAGGTTTCATACTTGGCAAATTTTGCTAAATCTGCAGTTTCAAAAACAGACTTTAATATCATCACGTCCGATTTTTCTACTTTATCATTTATCTCTGATAATATTTCATCAGTTGTCATTTCAGCTGCTCGGCAACCATATCTATTATATAAATATCGACGAAGAGTATCGGTCAAATTCATATAAAAAGATTTGGTAAGTTTGTCATTCTTATAGACATCCTCATTTCTGATAATATCGTCAAGTTCTTTACTGGCTTGCTTAAAAGGAGCAACTCCCTCTATTACCTTTTTCCTCTTTGTTAATACTTTTTTTGTCAGGAAAGGGATAGATAATACAAAGAACAAGATAACAAATAACCAAGCCAAAAGACTAATCAAGAGAATGGTATGATTCCAAACAAATGCTGTTGCGACAGTACCATTAGGTCCTGCAAAATTGTCAACATTAGCAGTATCCACAGGAACGGTATTTACGCTCAGCGTTAAGCCTTTCGTCGCTTTGCAACGTTCCCCATCTACCAACACCTCTATTGCAGGAATATGATATATAGCTGAATCAAAAGCGGTGATTAAATATTTCTTTTCGTATACAATTTTACCATCATCTTGTTTACGTTTTTGCTGTGGTATCTGAGATACAACCTCTATCCCCTTGATCAAACTGTCCCCTGCTTGATATACAGGGAACTCAACATTTTGTTCTTTGGGGGTAAGCACAGAGGTACTCAATTGTACTTGCTGCCCTATCAAAATATTTACAGAGTCCAGCTTCATTGTCACCACTACCTGTGATTTTGATGTTGAGAAAGTAAACATCAATAAAAAAGTGACAACAAGTAACCTTATAGTTTGAATAAAATCGTTCACGACAAAATCTATTTATTAAGCAAATCTAATGCGTTTAGCAAACAAAGTCTTCAACGCAGAGACATAATTATCCTCAGCACATATGCGCACATAGTCAACTTTGGACATATTGAACACATGGTCCAAATAATTTACGTGTTCTTGCCACCATTTCGCATGCTCATCCCTCACCTTTTTGCTGAAAGTATCCACATATTGTTCATGTCCAGTTTCTGCATCACACACCTTCAAAAGTCCGACAGAAGGCAGTTCTGCCAAACGTCTGTCATACACTTGCAATGCCACTATATCATGCTTCTTGCTAGCCAGCAGCAAGGAGTCTTGGAATTTCTTAGTATCCATAAAGTCGCTTATCAAGAATGAAATGCATCTACGCTTCATGGCTTTCATCAAGAACACAATACTTTCTCCAATATCTGTTCTTCTACTAGTCGGCTGATATTCTAACAATTCACTGATCAACCTCAATACATGCTTTCTGCCTTTTTGAGGAGGAATAAACTTCTCAATGTGGTCAGAAAAGAGGACTAAGCCGACTTTATCCTTATTCCTTGTAGCAGAAAAGGCTAATGTAGCAGCTAATTCGGCAACTAATTCACGCTGCACACAACGCCCTGTACCAAAGTCCAAACTGCCTGAAATATCCACCATCAACATAACGGTCAGCTCACGCTCCTCTTCAAAAACTTTGGTATAAGGTTTATTCAAGCGTGCTGTCACATTCCAGTCAATATCTCTGACATCATCGCCCTCCTGATACTCGCGCACTTCAGCAAACGACATGCCCCTTCCCTTGAAAGCTGCATGATATTCGCCCGCAAAGAGATTGTTTACAGCACCCCGCGTTGCTAATTCAATACGTCCAACCTTTTTGATTAGTTCCTCTGATGTCATACCTTTATATTAGGGCACTTCGACTTTGTTCAATATTTCGGTAATGATATTTTCAGATTTCACCTCCATTGCATCTGCTTCATAGGTCAATCCGATACGATGACGCAAGACGTCGTATGCCACTTCGCGCACATCCTCGGGCACAACATATCCTCTCCTTTTAATAAATGCACAAGCACGAGCAGCCAAAGCGAGATTGATTGATGCACGAGGCGAAGCACCATATGCAATATAATGCTTTATTTCTTTCAGTCCATATTGCTCAGGGTAACGAGATGCAAACACTATCTCAGCTATATATTGCTCAATCCTTTCATCGATATACACATTCTTCACCAAATTACGAGCTTCAAGTATTTTACTAGCATCGGTGACTGGCTTCACTTCATCAAAACCTCCTGTAACATGCTTACGTATGATTTTCTTTTCCTCCTCAATCGTAGGATAGTCAATTATCACCTTCAACATAAAGCGGTCCAACTGTGCTTCGGGCAAAGTGTATGTACCTTCTTGCTCAATTGGATTTTGTGTAGCCATTACCAAAAATGGTTGTGGCAATTTGAAGGTATTTTCACCTATAGTCACTTGATGTTCCTGCATTGCTTCTAGCAAGGCGCTCTGAACCTTTGCAGGTGCACGATTGATTTCGTCTGCAAGGACAAAGTTAGCAAAAACAGGTCCGTGTTTTATTGAGAAATTTTCATGTTTTGCACTATAGACTTGAGTACCTGTAACATCAGCAGGAAGCATATCTGGCGTAAATTGCAGACGACTGAAATCTGCGTTAATTAACGACGAAAGCGTCTTCACCGCCAATGTTTTTGCCAGACCAGGCACACCTTCCAACAATATATGTCCGTCACTCAACAAACTAATCAGAAGGGCATTAACCAAATGTTTCTGTCCGACAATTGTTCTATTCATTCCTTCAACCAAGTCCGTAATAAAACCTGAGTTACGTTCAATCAATTCGTTGAGTTCTCTGATATCAATACGCTGAGACATTATTTGTATTTTTTAAATTATTTATTAAACTCTGTACATATCTTTCAGTCCAATAGGACAAAGATATAATCCTTGCAAAGATACTTCATAAATAAGACTTATCACCTTAAAAAAGCATAAAATATCAAGAAATACCAATATTTTTTTCAAATATAAAATAAGCGCACCCTATATTTAGGATGCGCCATTCTGTTTAAAATTAGATTCTGTACACTCTCAGGGATTCGAACCCTGGACCCACTGATTAAGAGTCAGTTGCTCTACCAACTGAGCTAAGAGTGCATTACTTTTCGTTTTTGCGAGTGCAAAGATAATCCTTTTCTCTGTAATAACAAAACACTTTCAAAAAAAAATGGCAAAATTTATATAAATTCTTATTTCGTACTTTAAAAAACAGGATACCTCACTACTAGTTATACACAGCATACATTGATTATCCCAATTAAGTGCAATTAAGTGCACCACTAACTACGACCAAAAAGGTTTTACTTTTTTTTAAAAAAACAAGTTCTTGTTTAAAAAAAACGTTATCTTTTTCAAAAGAGATTAGACTTTCTTAAAAACATATATAAATAAGCAAACATAAAAGACTATCACACTCAGAAAAAACAGTTATCATAAAAAATGAATTGGGGTTCAACAGAAGTGAACCCCAATTTATATTTTCATCTTGTTTTAATTCTCATGATAACCATAAACATTTCCATTACCATAACCATAAGTATAACCATAGTGATACCTACCATATCTACCCGATATATACTTCGTACCATTTAGAATAATTCCAAATTTCTTGTAATCACCTCCATCATACAACTCATCAACTCTCGACAATGACCGACGGTCCATCAATCCCTCACGCACTATAAACAAAGTAACGTCAGCATATTTTTTAATAATATCAGCATCAGCCACAATTTCTATTGGTGGTGTATCAAGGAATATATAATCATACTTTGATCTAGCCTCTTTAAAGAAACGATCCATAGAATCACTCATCAAAATCTCAGTAGGATTAGGCGGCACAACACCTACAGGAAGCACATCAACGTTTTCACCAAAAGCATCTTTTACAACAATATCATCGATAGATTCTTCTTGCCCATTAAGATAACTTGTCAAAGCATTACGACTACTATCCACCAAATTGCTCAAAGAGCAACGTCTAATATCCATATCTACTACCAATACTTTTTTTCCTTTCAATGCAAAAGCTGCTGAGAGGTTAGAGGTAATGAATGTTTTGCCGCTTCCTGGATTAAAAGACGTCATCATCACGACCTTATTTTCAGTAGAGTCAGCCATCAAGTAATCTAATTTAGAACGTACTAATCTAAATGACTCATTTATATAATCGCGACATCCATCCTTGACAACTATACGATGCGTTGTATTTTTACTTCTTTGCCACCAATGCTTTTTATTATCTAAAAATGGGATTTCACCTACAAAAGGTGTCTTCATACCTTCTAAATCAACACGACCTCTAACAGTCTTATTTAATATCTCCTTAAGATAAATCAAGGCCGCTGGAGCTAATAACCCAATTACAAATGACACTAAAAGTATCATATTTTTACGAGGCGAAGAAGGCGAGTTAGCACCTATTGGAGGTTGGATCACACTAGTATTGCTTGCGGTGAAGGTGCGTGAAAGTTCTGTTTCCTCACGTTTTTGAAGTAAGAATATATATAGTGCCTCCTTCACTTCTTGCTGTCTTTCGTCAGAAAGCAAATTTTTCACCTTCAAAGGTTTTTCTGCAATCTGACCTTTGATTTCTCTTTCAGAACTTTCAACGGTAGCGATTTGCTGATTAAGTTGAACCAACAAATTATCAACACTTCTCAATATCGCAGTTTTTTGTGAAGCTAATCTTCTATCTAAATCACGTATAGCAGAGTTCTCCAAACTTGCGTTTTCAGCATAATTCATGCGTTCCAGCACAATTTTATTATACTCTGCAATCATTGATTCCACACCACTACTAGGTACTCCAACATTAGATGGAAGCAATTGTCCATCGCTACCATTACCAGATAAATAGTCTCTCACATAAGACGTCATGGCATGTTGGTTTCGCAATTCCATCAAACGCTCATAATTTCTACTACTCTGTTGCATATCCTTAGCCAAAGATGCTGCCACATCCGGCATCAAGTTTTGACTCTTATAATCTGAAATCCTGGCATCAATATATCCCAATTCCTTCGTAATTGAATCTAAGCGTTCAGATATAAATTTACTCGTACTGATTGCAATCTTATTATTGTCGTCAATCCACTTTTGATTATATACATTGATCAACTCCATTAAGATGTCATCTGCTCTATCTGGAGATTCGTCAACTAATGTCAAATTCAAAACAGTACTTTCTTTATCAGAAAGTGCAACACTCAATCTAGACGAATATGCACGAGCTACATTTTGAACAGAAGATTTACTTACAATGATTTCCTTTCCTATAAATGCTTCATCCCATGATGGAGATTTCACAATTTTAAGGTTACCGATTGGTGTTTTGGTTTCAATACCATTAAGGGCCACCTTAACCTTATCAGTCAAAACCATCTCATTGTTAGGCAAGGCGAAATCATATAAAGAAGCACCATTAGCACTTTCAATCATCATTTTGAAAGTAAATGCCATATCTTGAGGTAAAGCGGAAGAAAATTGAAGCAATATAGGTGCATCATTATACAATGGACTCGAATAAAATCCATTATCCATTGTTAACTGCAAATCCAAATTTAGATTTTTCACCACCTCCTCCATCATAACTGGAGCACTAATCGTCAAGATTTCGTTGCTAATATTCGAAGACGATGATATAATTCCTAAATCTTTAAATTCTTTAACAGCCGAAGATGCTGCACCATTCTCTTCACTCTTTATTAGGAGTTGAGCGTTTCTAGTAAACATAGGTGTAGATTGCATATAATAATACACTCCACATCCCATAGCTATAACTAATGATAATACAAACCAATACCATTTAGACAAAAACAAAAGCCCATATTGCTCTAGGTTTAGTCCACTTTCTTGTTCATTCAAAATTTGATCTTGATTCATATGCTTTATTTTTTTGAGTCAATAATTTATGCAAAGTTAGAATATTATTTTAAAACATTAATAATCTATTAAGGAAAAACACTAAAAATAGACAAATTACACCTATTTATCTTCAACATATTATTATGATTTAACATTAACCACATAGTATTTACCAGTTATTTTTATTAACTTTGCCATATGAAAAAGAAAATACTTATCTGTGGCATATTTACCATAACTTGCTTCCCATGCATTTCTGAAACTATTGATTCCATATTCAATAGTGTCCCATTATACATATTTCCTCACCTGTCCGAATCAAATAGACTTGATTTATTAGATTATGCAAAATATGAAATTTTCGAACCTAATATAGAGACAAGCTTTGGTGGAAGATTGAAAGTATTAGAATATTCTGATACAAATATCACACTCGCCTTTAATAATGATTATCACTGGAATCTACAAGTAGATTTTACAGAAAACAATGACACGCTCTACATCATAACCAAAAGGTTTATGAGCGAAGACGACACTCTAACCTTCAATCATACATACGACAAGGAATGGACTCAGTTAAAATAGTTAAAACAACAATAAAACTTTAATTATTTTAAAACCAATTCAGGCAAATTAATTATTATACCAGCATCAATATTATCTGGATTCTTCAAATCGTTGTGTGCTATTATATAAGGAGCATATCCCTTACTACCATAAATTTGCTGAGCAATAGTTCTAATAGTTTCTCCCTTATCAACACGATATGACCGTTTGGTACCTGTTATTTGATATTTTCCCCCTTCAACTTGCTTATAATAAGGTTCCTTCTTTTTATTTTCATTTGATTTTATCACCTCATCACTTGCCGATTTACTAAGAATCTCCACATCATCTTGCATATAAGTCACAACACTATCGGAATCTTGCAGAGAATAAGCTTTTGCACTATTTGCATAATTGGAAAATCCGTCTCTGTCAACTACATCACCTTTGTCATTGAGGGATTTTTCTACAGAGTCACCTACTTGCCGGATAGTAGATACACCTACTTGCTCATAAGTGCATGGACAAAGCAACCTATAATAGCCGACAAAATAACTTACGACCATCATTATAACAAATAATAAAGTCAAAGCTATAAATTTCCACCAATTAAATTTTTGCTGAGGATTTTCACAAAGAATATAACGGGTATTATCCTTTTCAAACCGAACATCTGATTGCTTTTCTAATTCATTTTCGCAAGGTACTTCCTCACTTTCCTCATCATTTGTACAATTCTGACTCACACATTCAGATTCCACCTGATCACCCAAACCAGTAATACTTTCTGGATCTAATTCAACATCTTCAACCTTATCGTTATCCGTTTTATTTGAAGTATCATCCTCCTTAGGCGAATCTTCTACACCCAAGACCATATTACCATTAGTATTATCAACATTTCCGATAGGCTCTACATCCTCGACCGTCGCGTCCTCAATTTCTTCGGTTATCACTTCCTCTGAGCCTGTCCCAACAATCAAATTCTCGTGAGTATCAACATCTTTTATCAAAGTCGATTGTGCGATTTTTATATCTTTTTCCTCTTCTCTCTCATTGACAGCAGAGGATTCTTTATTTTCCAAATTTATTTGTTTGGACAACTCCCTCAAATCATCTTCTATTTGTGTGTCATCAAACTCTGTTATTCCCTGCAACAAATCATCTGCATTAATATTTTCCAATTCCTCCAAACTAGTTTCATCATTAAGCACAACTGTTTGAAAATGCGCAAAAGGTCTATTCACCAAATCTTTTAAATTAGAATCTGGTGTAAATGAAATTTTAGAATGTCCTTGAATCTGAAAACGTTCGCCTGTATTAATATTTACACTTTCACGTTCCCCGACAGCGACCATTTTGAACGTACCAAACCCTTTTATCTTAACAAATTTATCTTGTTCTAGTCCCCAAAGAATAACATCAAAAAAAGCACGGACAAAACCTTCAGCTTTCTTTTTCGTGATGCCATTACGCTGAGATAGAAACTCTGCTAAGTCTTGAGCAAGTATTTTATTTTCCATTATACTCAATTTATTTCTTGAATTTATCTTTTACTGACGCACTAGGTTTAAAGTTTAATACCAATTTAGGTGGAACCATCATACGTTGCTTAGTGGAGGGATTAACTACGATACGCTCCATTTTTTTCTTTACCTCAAAGTTTCCAAATCCCTGAATAGAATATATACTGCCATCATCTGCATAATCAGCAAACATATTGATAAAATCTTCAACAATTTTTTTTGTTTCAGCAGAGGACATATTAGCTTTATTCGCTAATTGATTCAAAAAATCTTTATTATTCATAATTCAATAAATTGAGATTTTAAAACTATTTCCTATATCAGCAGACTGTCGCATACAAATCAAATTCGTCTGCACTATTTACATGAACATTATAAAATTCACCTATTTTTAGATTTTCATCTTTGATAAGTACCTCACAATCCACTTCTGGCGAATCGTATTCCGTACGTCCAATGTAATATTCTCCTTCTTTTCTATCCAATATCACTTTTACAACGCTACCCACAAAGGAATGAGCATAATCTGTGGCTATACCTTGTTGAATGCTCATTAAAGTATCCAATCGACTTTGTTTCACCTCTTCAGGCACATTGTCATCGTAATGTACCGCAGCATAAGTACCTTCTTCTTCACTATAAGCAAATGCACCCATGCGCTCAAATTTCACATTCTTGACAAAGTCACACAATTCCCTAAAATCATCCTCAGTTTCACCAGGAAATCCCACCATCAAAGTGGTGCGTAGGCATATACCAGGGACCTCATCCCTCATCTTTTTAATCAATGCAAGAGTATCTGATTTTGATATATTCCGACGCATTTTCACCAACATATTATCCGAGACATGTTGCAATGCTATATCTAGATATTTACAAACGTTATCTTTCTCTCTCATCACCCGCAGAAGGTCTTCTGGGAAATGAGTTGGATAAGCATAATGCAATCTAATCCATTCAACACCTGGAATGTCAGAAATTTTTTCAACCAATTGAGCTATCGTCTGCTTACCATACAGATCAACTCCATAATATGTCAGTTCTTGAGCAATTATTTGAAACTCCTTAACACCTTTAGCCACCAACATTTGAACTTCTTCAAGTATTTCTTCTTCTGGTCTACTTTGGTGTTTCCCTGTTATTATTGGGATTGCGCAATAAGCACAATGTCTATCACACCCCTCCGAAATTTTCAAAAAAGCATAATGTGAAGGAGTTGTTAATATCCTTTCCGTTATCTGAGCAACACAATTTTGTCCAACAAGATCTGATATTAATTCTCTCCAATTAAACTTTCCATAAAATTTATCAACTTGAGGTATCTCTTCTCCTAATTCTTCTAAATAACGTTCAGAAAGACACCCCATCACAAATACTTTATTCAGCAGGCCATCTTCTTTAAGTTCACAAAGTGAAAGTATCATTTCAATACTTTCTTCTTTAGCATCTCCTATAAATCCACAAGTATTGACCACAGCTATATCACCATGTGATTCTGTTGGATTATGATAGACTTCGTATCCATACCTTTCAAACTGATACATCAACTGCTCTGAATCAACAAGATTCTTTGAACACCCCATTGTGATAATATCAACGATTCCTTTTTTCATTATTGTATCAAAAGAAATTTAAACGCTATTCTATAATTATTTCTTTGTAAACAATGAATCAACAAAATCCCTTCTGTTGAAAGGTTGCAAATCTGTCATTTTCTCGCCCAAACCAATATATTTCACTGGTACATTAAGTTGATGAGAAATTCCTATAACAACACCACCTTTAGCCGTCCCATCTAATTTAGTTATAGCCAAAGAAGTCACTTCTGTTGCTTTCACAAATTGTTTAGCTTGTTCATAGGCATTTTGTCCTGTTGAACCATCTAGTACTAGTAACACCTCATTTGGAGAACCTGGCACAACCTTTTGCATCACATTTTTAATTTTCGTCAGTTCATTCATTAGTCCAACTTTGTTATGCAATCTACCAGCAGTATCTATAATCACAACATCTGCATCATTTGTTTTTGCAGAACTCAAGGTATCGTATGCTACACTTGCAGGATCACTCCCCATTTGCTGCTTTATGACAGGAACCCCAACGCGTTCACCCCAGATGCACAATTGTTCTACTGCTGCAGCTCTAAACGTATCTGCTGCACCAAGATAGACTTTCAAACCCATTTGCTTAAATTGATAGGCCAATTTACCGATAGTGGTTGTTTTGCCTACTCCATTTACTCCAACCACCATAATCACAAATGGTTTCTTATCATCAGGAATATCAAAACCTTCTGTGTCTTCATTTCCACTCATAACGAGCAGTTCTGATATTTCCTCTCTCAATATATTGCTCAATTCGTCTGTACCAATATATTTATCGCGAGCCACTCTTGCTTCAATGCGTTTGATAATCTCAATAGTCGTATCAACTCCCACGTCTGAAGTAATTAATACATCTTCCAAATTATCTAAGACTTCGTCATCAACCTTTGATTTTCCAGCAATAGCTCGTGCCATCTTGCTGAAGACATTTGTCTTTGTCCTCTCAAGACCCGCATCAAGAACTTCTTTCTTTTCTTTCTTTGAGAAAAAATTAAAAAACTTCATATTTAGATTATTTTATCAAACTGCAAAGTTAATCAAAGATTATCATCTAACAAAATTATGACTAGCAAACTAGATTTTCGATTTCATCCAACCAGTTTTTTGCATTCGCATCACTTGGCATCATCCAGCCTCCACGTGGACTCAAAGCACACGACGATACGGCGGGTCCATCAGGCAGACAATTGCGCTTGAACTGCTGCATAAAGAATCGACGGAAGAATGTGGTCAGCCATTTCTTAATAGTCTCTGGTGAATGTTGAGACACACGTACATCATGACCGTCGAAAGCACGCAATGCCATATCATAGATTTTACGTGGTGAGGCGCCATAATGCAGGAAATGGTACAAGAAGAAATCATGCAGTTCGTAGGGACCGACCAAATCCTCGGTCACTTGCGACGAATTGCCTTC
>JAEIGA010006660.1_pt1 | contig 17598 bp, 20 predicted proteins | sample 9270691 | NCBI WGS metagenome assembly JAEIGA01 (sample SAMN17057246, study PRJNA624740) | gut metagenome | biome: biome; isolation source: fecal sample | host: Bos grunniens | place: China: Xizang | collected 2019 | reverse complement strand
TTATTACTGTAACAGATATTACTGGTGCTGAGACTATTTCTCAATGGTCTGGTGGAAAAGTTGTTCGTGCAGACAGACAACAAGCTTCACCTTTCGCAGCTATGGCTGCAGCAACTAGAATAGCTGATGATGCTAAAGAAAAAGGATTTGTTGGATTACATATTAAAGTTAGAGCTCCTGGTGGAAACGGGCCTAGAAGTCCAGGACCTGGTGCACAAGCTACTATCCGTGCTTTAGCAAGAGCTGGAATTAAAATAGGAAAAATCGAAGATATTACTCCAATTCCTCACGATGGTACTGGAAGACCTGGTGGTAAAAGAGGAAGAAGAGTTTAAGTGGAAGGGTTTAATATGGAGATAGAAGTTAGAAGTCAAAGCGATGATGAAATTGTATTCGTTGTTCGCGATGCAGAAGTACCTTTTATTAATGCTATTAGAAGATGTGCAATGGTCAATGTTCCAAAAATAGCTATTGAAGATGTCAATATTGTTAGAAACGATTCTGCAATGTTTAATGAGGTGCTTGCTCATAGGCTTGGTTTAACTCCTTTAGTTTCTAATCTTGATGCGATTGAAGGTTTACCTTTACCTGAAGATGAAGGTTGGGAATATGATGAAGAAAACGAAACCTGGGCTGATAATCTTAAAAAAGGCGTAGTTTTCAAGTTAAACGAAACAGGGCCTAAAGTAGTTTATTCTAAGGATTTAATATCTTCAGACTCAAAAATTAAACCAGTATACGACACAATTCCTTTAGTAAAACTTAAAGAAGATGAAGTAATCGATATCGAAGCTGTTGCAAAAATAGGATATGGTAAAGAGCATGCTAAATGGATGCCAACCACTGTATGTGCATACAAACAATATCCTGAAATAACTTTTAGTGAAGACGAAGAAGTTGATTATGATTGTGCATTGGCATGTCCTCGTGGTGTTTTAAAATCCGATAGAAGGTCTAAAAAGATTAAAATTTTAGACATTGAAAATTGTACAATGTGTAGAAGTTGCGTAAGGGCTTCCACCAATGGATACATTAACGTTGGACATAAGGATAATGATTTCATATTCAGAATTGAAACAGATGGAGCAATGCCTCCTAAAGAAGTTTTATTAAAAGCTTGTGATGTATTAGGTGAAAAAGCAGAAAAGTTTATCAAATTTAGTGATGAAGGAGGAAGTAAATAATGGTTAAGAAAGTAGTAAAAACAAATCCTAACCTTATTGAACTTATTAATAAACTTTATGACAAATCAAGAAGTGAAGATGCAGCTATTTGGAAAGATGTTGCTCAAAGACTTGAAAGGTCTAATAGAAGAACCGCTGAAGTAAATTTGTCTGACATTGCAAGACACGCTGAAGCTGGCGAAACTATTTTAGTACCAGGTAAAGTTTTATCAAATGGTGATTTAACAGAAAAAGTAGATGTCGTAGCATTAAAATTCTCAGCTAAAGCACAAGAAAAAATTGAAAGTGCTGGTGGAGAATGCATCGCAATTGATGAAATAATCGAATCTAATCCTAAAGGGTCAAACATTAGGATCATGGAATAAGTAGGGTGTTATTATGATTATTGACGGAGAAGGATGCGTTTTAGGAAGATTAGCTAGTATAACTAGTAAAAATCTTTTAGAAGGCGAAGAAGTAATTATTCTTAATGCTGAAAAAATTATGTTAACTGGAAACAAGGATTGGGCTTACGCTAAATACAAACAAAGAGTTGACAGGGCAAGTATTTCTAACCCTCGTGACTTAGGTCCTAAATATCCTAGAAGGCCAGATGATATATTTAGAAGAACTGTAAGAGGAATGTTACCTTTCAAAAAAGCAAAAGGTAAAACTGCATACAAAGGATTAAAAGCATTCGTTGGCGTACCAGCTGAATATGCTGATGCAGAACTCACTGCAGTTCCAGAAGCGGAATACAAAAATCTTAAAAAAGGTATCGAGTTAGGAGAAATTTCCAAACTTTTAGGAGCTACCTTTTAGATAAATGGATGTGTGATTATGGTTAAAGTTATTCATACTAGTGGAAAACGTAAAACAGCTATCGCAAGAGGTACTGTTCGTGAAGGAACTGGTAAAGTTAGAATCAACAGAATTCCTTTAGAACTTTATTCTCCAGAACTTGCTAACTTAAAGTTACAAGAACCATTAATCTTAGCTGGTGACTTAGCTAATGAAGTTGATATCAACATCAAAGTCATTGGTGGCGGAGTAATGGGCCAAGCTGAAGCTGCACGTATGGTAATTGCAAAAGGACTTGTCCAATGGTCACAGGATATGGATTTAAAAGAAAAATTCATTCAATATGACAGAACCATGTTAGTAGGTGACCCAAGACGTTCCGAACCTAAAAAATACGGTGGTCCTGGTGCAAGAGCTCGTAAACAAAAAAGTTACAGATAATTCATCTGTAATTTTATATTTTATTTAAAATTGAAAAAAGAGGATATAAATGATTCCTATTAGATGTTTAAGTTGTGGAAAACCTGTATCAGCACTATTTGATGAATACAACAAAAGAGTAGCTGCTGGTGAAAAATCTAAAGATGTTTTAGATGATTTAGGTTTAACTAGATATTGTTGTAGAAGAATGTTAATTTCCCATGTGGAAACCTGGGAATGATTTTACAATGTGTAGGGATATTGTTTTATTGAAAAAATGTAATCTTGGTAAAATATATGCCTAAAAATGGAAGTAATATTCATGAATGTTGAAAAAAAATTAACAAGGTTTGAAAGAGCTAGACTTCTTGGAGCTAGAGCAATTCAAATATCTATGGGGGCCAAACCTTTAGTGGAAATTAAGGACTCTTTAGATCCAATTGATATAGCTTACGAAGAACTCAAAGCTGGAGTTTTACCATTAGATGTAATCAGAGATGAATAAATAGTGAATATCTATTTATTCCCAATATTTATTTAAAAAAAATAAAAAATACCAGCATAACTCTATAAAGAAACTTACTGATTTTTTAAGGAGTATAGGTTAGTTGGTAACAAATTGAATGGCACTGAGGTGTTTTTTTTGGTTAGTATAATAGAGGACGTCCAAGTTCGAAAGATTTTGGACAGCAGAGGAAACCCAACTATCGAAGTAGATGTAGTTACTTGGAATAGTTCAGGTAGAGCTGCCGCACCTAGCGGGGCAAGTACCGGTTCAAGAGAAGTGGTATCCTACCCTGAAGGTGGAATTGATGAAGTTGTAAGTGAAATGGAAGATTTGATCGCTTCCGAACTCATTGGAATGGATGCTGATGATTTGGCAACCATTGATGAAGTATTAAGGGAAGTCGATGGAACTGATAATCTATCTGCTATTGGAGGTAATACTACTGTAGCTATCTCAATGGCAGTGGCTAAAGCTGCAGCTGCATCTTATAATATGCCATTATATAAATACATTGGTGGAAACTTAATAAATGAATTGCCTTTCCCTCTTGGAAATATGATGAATGGAGGAGCACACGCAGGTATTAATGCACCGGACATTCAGGAATTTTTAGTTGTTCCTGTTGGAGCTGATAACGTTAGCGATGCAATTTTTGCAAATGCTTCTGTTCATAAAAGATTAAAGGAATTAATCCAAACTAAAGATTCAGGCTTTACTGGTGGTAAAGGCGATGAAGGAGGATGGGTGCCTAATATTACAAATGATTCAGCTTTAGAAATTCAAGCACAGGCTTGTGAAGAAGTTGGTGATGAATTAGGTATTGAAATTAGGCCTTCTTTAGATATGGCTGCTTCCGAATTATGGAATGCAGATGAGCAGAAATATGTTTATGCTCAAGATGGTGTTAAAAGGGACACCGGAGATCAAATAGATTTCGTAAAAGATATTATTAATACTTACAATATGTTTTATGTAGAAGACCCATTTGATGAAGCTGACTTTGAAGGATTTGCTCAATTAACTGCAAAAGTGGGAGATAAATGTCTTATTTGTGGCGATGATTTGTTTGTAACAAACAAGGACATCTTAGCAAAAGGCATTGAAATGAAAGCCGCAAATGCTATCATTATCAAACCGAACCAAATTGGTTCATTGTCTGAAACTTATGCAACTGTGAAATTAGCTAAAGAGAACAATATTGTTCCTGTTGTATCCCATAGATCTGGTGAAACTACTGATGAAACCATTGCTCATCTTGCTGTTGGTTTTGCATCTCCAATGATTAAAACCGGAGCTATTGGCGGGGAAAGAATTGCTAAATTAAATGAGCTAATTCGTATTGAAGAAGAACTTCCAAATCCAAAAATGGGTACATTTTAAAATGTTTTGGGGGAGAATAATATGGCAAAAGTAACTATTGATTATGATAAATGTGATGGTGCTGACTGCGCAGAATGTGCTGATGTTTGCCCGATGGAAGTATTAGTTCTTGAAGGAGACAAAATTGTAATTACTGACCCTTCAGAATGCAGTTATTGTGAAGTATGTATGGACGTTTGTCCTAATGAATGTGTAAAAATTGAAGATGAAGATTAAATAGGTGATAAAAATGGCAAATGACGAACTTTTAATAGATTTAGATAATTATTTAGCAGCTGGTTTACATATAGGAACCCAACAAAAAACTAGTGATATGGAAAAATACATTTTCAGAGTAAGATCTGACGGTTTATATGTATTAGATATTCAAAAAACTGATGAAAGAATCAGACAAATTGCAAAACTTTTAGCAAAATATGACCCAGATGATATTTTAGTAGTGGCTACCCGTCAATACGGTCAAGCTCCTGTTAAAAAATTCGGTGAAATTACCGGTGCAAAAACCATTCCTGGTAGATTCATCCCTGGTACTTTAACCAACCCAAATTATGCTAAATTCATTGAACCAAAGATTATCGTTGTAACTGACCCAAGATCTGATGCACAAGCTATTTTAGAATCCAAACAAAATGGAATTCCAGTTATTGCATTATGTGATACTGAAAACTTACTCAGTTTTGTTGATATTGCAGTTCCTGTAAACAACAAAGGTAGAAAAGCTATCGCATTAGTTTACTGGTTACTTGCAAGACAAATCTTAAGAGAAAGAGGAACTATTCCTGAAGACGGTGACTTAGATATTGAAGCTACTGACTTTGAACTTAAATTTTAAGTGAGATAAATGATAAGACAACCTGCTGTTGCTGGAGCATTCTATCCGCGCGATGCTGAAAATCTAAAAAGAATTATTGAAAGTTGTTTTTTAGATGATTCTGGCGTTGGTTTTATTCCTGAGATAAATGATTTTGAAGGTTCAGATTACCCTATCAATGTTATGGTTCCGCATGCAGGTTACCAATATTCAGGTGCAGTAGCTTCCCATGGCTATTGCAAAATTGTTGAAAATGGTTTTCCTGAAGTTTTCATCATTTTAAGTCCTAACCATACAGGTTTTGGCAGTGAAATTTCTGTTTTTAATGAAGGGGAATGGATTACCCCCTTAGGCAGTGTAGAAGTTGATGGCGAATTTGCAGATGAGATAATATCTGTTTCAGATATTGCAAGCGCAGATTATCAAGCTCACATTCGTGAACATAGCATAGAAGTTCAACTGCCATTTTTACAATATTTTTCTTCTGATTTTAAAATAGTTCCAATTACAATGGGCAGACAGGATTTCATCACTTCAAATGATTTGGCAAATGCCATTTTTGAAGCGGGGAAAAAATTGGATAAATCATATTGCATTATTGCAAGTACTGATTTATCTCATTTCAATAATCAGGAAAAGGCTAATAAGGTTGATGGATTTGTTTTAGAAGATATTGAGGAAATGAATGAGTTCAAATTATTTGAGGAAGTCATACAATATAATATTACAATGTGTGGTTATGGTCCAGTAATGACTGCAATCTCCCTTTCTAAAAGACGTGAGATGAATACTTGTGAGTTATTTGCTTATCGAACAAGCGGTGATGTTACTGGGGACTTCACTTCGGTTGTAGGTTATGCTTCTGGAATTTTTAAATAAGGTGTTTTTATGATAGCTAAGGCTTCTGCTCCGGCAAAAACTATTTTATTCGGTGAACATTCTGTAGTTTATGGAGAACCTGCTATTGCAGGGGCAGTCAATAAAAGAGCATATATTACAATTAAGGAATCTGAATCCGAAAGGTCTATTTTTAAAGCACCTGATATAGGATTTGAAGCAGTACTGCTTTCAAAGGAAAAGAAATATGTCCTGACAAAAGGAAAACCAGGTATTATCAGATACATTTTAGAATCTCTTTACAGAGCACACGACCATTCTCCAATAGAGATAACATTATCATCAAATGTTCCTATTGGTTCTGGACTTGGTTCATCTGCGGCTGTTACAGTAGCAACGCTTGCTGCATTATATAGATATCATAATGTTCGTTTCAATAAAAGGTCTTTAGCTCATGATGCTCATATGGTTGAGCAAGCCGTTCAAGGGGTTGCCAGTCCTCTGGATACTCTTGTTTCCACATACGGGGGGCTTGTTTACTTATCCAGAAATAAAAAAGTGGAGCGCTTCAAAGTCAATTTTGACGCCCCTTTTGTTGTAGGATATACTACAAAGCATGGAAATACTGGAAAAATGGTTAAAGACGTTAAAAACCTAAAAATGAGAAATCCAAAAATTATCAATCCCGTTATTTCATCTATGGGAAACTTGACAAACTATGCCAAACAAGCAATTTTAAAAAAGGATTACAATAAAATCGGGGAATTGATGAACATAAATCACGGATTTTTGGATGTTATTGGAGTGAATACGCTTGAGTTATCTCGTATGGTATATAATGCTAGAGAAGCCGGAGCTATTGGTTCCAAAACTACTGGCGCAGGTGGAGGAGGCAGCATTATAGCATTATGTCCTGGAAAAGTTGATGAGGTAGCAGAAGCTATTGCTCGTGATGACAACATTTTGAAGGTTAAATTCACTCGAAGGGGTGTCTCTTCAAGGGTTTATATGTGATTTTATGATTATTTTAAAGATTGGTGGAAGTATATTAACTAATAAAGACTCCAAAGAAAGTGAAATTGATGTAAAAAGTCTTAAAAGGATTGCTTTAGAAATCAAGGCTTCACTTGATAAATCATCAAAGGAGTTAATTATCGTCCATGGTGCAGGCTCATTTGGACATCCGCCAGCTAAAGAGTATAAGATTGGTGAGAAATTCGATAAATCAGAGTATCCTCAAAAGAGGATAGGATTTTGCAAAACTCAGAATGCCGTTAAAAAATTGAACATGTTGATTTGCGAAGAATTTATCGAAGAGGGTTTGCCTGTTGTTGCAATTCCTGCTTCAAGTTTTATGACAGCAGCAAATAAAAGAATTACTCATGGCAATCTTGATTCATTTAAAAAATATTTGAAAAAAGGTTTTATTCCAGTAATTTACGGTGATGTTGTATTGGATGATGAATTGGAAATCTGTGTAATTTCAGGTGATCAACTAATTCAGTATTTGGCAATGAATCTCAACCCTGATAGAGTAATTCTTGGAACGGATGTTGATGGAGTTTATAACAAGAACCCTAAGACCCATGACGATGCAATATTTTTTGATAAATTTTCTTCTCTTGAAGATTTGGATACATTGGAAGGAACAACAAATGTCGATGTTACCGGTGGAATGGTTGGAAAAATTAAAGAATTATTATATTTAGCGGATTTAGGAATTGAATCTAAGATAATAAATGCTGAAGTTGAAAATAACATTTTTAAAGTTTTGGAAAACGAAGAAGTTAAAGGTACTATAATTTCAAGGGGAAATTAGTATGATTTCAGATAGAAAGTTAGAGCATTTATTAATATGTGAAAATTATGATGTGGAGTTTAAAGATAAAACTAATGGATTTGAAGACATTGAATTAATTCATAATGTTTTACCAGAAATCGACAAGCAAGAAATCGATTTGTCAACTGATGTTTTTGGTAAAAAATTAGACTCACCTTTATTTATAACAGCTATTACTGGAGGTCATCCTGCTGCAAAAGAAGTTAATAAACAATTAGCAATTGCCGCTGAAAATAATGGAATTGCTATGGGTGTTGGATCTCAAAGAGCAGCTTGTGAGCATCCAGAATTAGAAGATACCTATACTGTTGTCCGTGAAAATGCTCCAGATTGTTTGTTGGTTGGAAATATTGGGGCGCCACAATTGAACTTGGCTGAAAAAGCTGTTGAAATTTTAGATGCGGATATTTTAGCTATTCATTTAAACCCTCTTCAGGAATCAATTCAACCGGAGGGAGATTTGGATGCAAGAGGATATATTGATTTAATAAGCCAAATTACCGATTCTGTAAGCATTCCAGTTCTTGCAAAAGAAACTGGCTGTGGAATTTCAGCCGAATCAGCTAAATTATTGGTTGATGCGGGAGTTAATTATATTGATATTGAGGGAGCTGGCGGAACCAGTTGGGCAGCTGTCGAAACCTATCGTGCAGAAGACAGGTATTTGGGCGAAATATTTTGGGATTGGGGAATTCCAACAGCCATTAGTACTGCTGAAGTTGTTGATGCAGTTGATGTTCCAGTAATCTCATCTGGAGGAATTCGCAATGGTCTTGAAGCCGCAAAAGCTATTGCTCTTGGAGCAGATGCTGTGGGCATGGCATTACCATTTTTAAAGAATTCTTCTTCTCAAGATCATTTAAATAAATTTATTCAAAGATTCAATGATTCATTAAGGCTTGCAATGTTTTTAGTGGGAGCTTGTAACATTGAAGAATTAAAACAATCTAAAATAGTTATTCGCGGGAAAACAAGGGAATGGCTAAATGAAAGAGGTATTAACACAAAAAATTATTCAAGGAGATGAAACATGAGTGTAGAAGTAATCGCTATTGGAGGATATCAGGAAGTCGGGAAAAACATGACTGCAGTCAAAATTGGTGACGATGTAATCATTTTTGACATGGGTATTCATCTTGACAGGATTAGCATGCATGAAGATACTGATATCGACAGAATGCATAGTTTAGATTTAATTGAAAGAGGAGTTATTCCTGATGATACATTAATGAAGGATGTTGACGGAAAAGTTAAAGGAATAGTCTTTTCACACGGTCACTTAGATCATATTGGTGCTGTTGCCAAATTAGCTCACAGATATGATGCACCATTAATTGGAACACCATATACTGCGGCTTTAATTGAAAAACAAATTAAAGGCGAACGTAAATTTAAAGTAACCAATACTATTGCGCCTTTAAACCCAGGCAATAAGTTAAAACTTTCAAAAGATATTACATTGGAGTTTGTTCAATCAACTCACAGTATCCCTCAAGCAGTATTCCCTGTTTTGCACACATCAGAAGGGATTATTGTTTATGCATTGGATTTTAAATTTGATGACCATCAAAAAGTCTCCCCACCTCCTGATTACAAAAGATTAAGAGAATTAGGCAGGGAAGGAGTACTCGCTTTAATTGTAGAAACAACTAATGCTATAAATTATAATGAAGTTAAAACTCATTCAGAGCGCATTGCTCGTAATATTTTAGAGGATGTAATGAAAGGACCTTTGCAAGAGGATGCAGGTATGATAGTTACAACATTCTCATCTCACATTGAACGTGTACAAGCCATTGCGGATATTGCTAAAAAAAGCCATAGGGAAATATTTTTCCTTGGAAGGTCAATGGAGAGATTCTGTGGCATAGCTCAAAAATTAGGCATATTAAAGCTGCCGAAAAATGCTAATATTTATGGTTCTCCAAAAGCAGTAAATAAGGCATTAATGAAGGCTGATGAAGATAGGGCTAATTATTTGCTTGTAACTACAGGTCACCAAGGAGAACCGGATGCATTGCTTCCAAGAATTGCAAATGGCAGGACTCCGTTTAACATTAAGAAAGGTGATAATATTATTATTTCAGCACCGATTATTCCAAATCCAACCAATGCTGCAAATAGGCATATTATGGAAAGGAGATTGAAATTAAAAGGTGCAATAATTTATCCTAATGCTCACGTTTCCGGACACGCTGGAAGAGAAGACCATAGGGAATTTTTACGCATGTTAAAACCACAACATATTATTCCAGCACACGGAGACTTATCAATGCTTTCAGCTTATGCTGAACTTGCTGAAGAGGAAGGTTACAGAATTGGATATGATATCCATATTTTAAGAAATGCGCAAGCACAAGTTTTTAAAAGTTAAAAGGAAGGAATTTAAATGAGTGATGTAAAAGAAGTACTTGGAAGTTATTCTGGTGATATTACAAAAACCATTGAAGAAGAATTAGCAACAATTACTCCTGATAATCTTGCAGAAGCATCAGTTTATCTTACAAGAGCTGGTGGAAAAATGCTTAGACCTGCTTTAACATTAATTGTCTCTGAAGCCGTTGGTGGATCTCGCGAATCAGCATTAAAGTCTGCTGCCGCTATTGAACTTATCCACACATTTTCATTAATTCATGATGATATAATGGACCAGGATGATATGAGGAGAGGAATGCCTTCTGTTCACAAAGTTTGGGGCGAGGATGTTGCAATATTGGCTGGTGACACATTATTCTCAAAAGCATTTGAAATAATTATTGGAACTGAAGGGACTAGCTCTGACCAAAACAATAAGGCTTTGGCTACCGTTGCGGATGCATGTGTAAAAATCTGTGAAGGTCAAGCATCAGATATGGGCTTTGAAGAAAGGTTTGATGTAACAGAAGATGAATACATGGAAATGATTTTCAAAAAAACTGGTGCATTAATTGCGGCAGCTACAAAAGCTGGAGCAATTATGGGTGGAGCTAAAGATGATGTAATTGATGCAATGTATGAGTATGGACGTTTAATTGGCCTTGCTTTCCAAATTCAAGATGATTATCTTGACTTGGCATCAGATGAAGAGACCTTAGGTAAGCCAATCGGTTCAGATATTGTTAAAGGTAAGATGACCATTATTGCAATCAAGGGTTTAGCTAGTGATGATTCAGGAAGATTGCTTGAAATCCTAAAATCTGAAAATAATTCTCAAGATGAGATAGATGAAGCAATTGAAATTTTAACAAATTGTGGTGCTATTGAATATGCTCGCAATTTGGCATTAGAATCTGTTGATAAAGCCAAAGAAGTACTGGAAATATTGGATGATTCTTCATCTAAACAGGTACTTGTTGACATTGCAGATTTTGTACTTGAGAGAAGTGCATAGTTTCTCTCTTTTTTTAATTTTTATTTTTTAAATTTTACATTTGATAAATTAATTGTGTGCAAAACTTTATTAAGGGTTGTACAATTTCCTATTTTTTTTTAAAATTTTATCAATTATTTTAAAACTTATCAATATAAATCATTTTGTTTATTATTTTGTTTATAAAATTTGAGAATTCTAGTGTATTATTATATATTTTTATAGTATTACATTAGTTTATTATTATTTAATTGAAAATTGTTTAATTTAGTTGTATTTGAAGTAAATGTGTCATTTATCTTCCATTTTTGATTTGAGCTAATATTTTGGAAAAAAATTTGATAACATTTATATACATATTAAAAGAGAGAATAATATAGATTATTTAATTAATAATTTGTTAATTGGATAATTTTAGTCATTAGTCGTTGATAAATAGTTTATGAAGAGTATTATGTTTTATATGAAAATTTGGATTATTTAATCAACACGTCCTTAAAAACTCTTGTTTAATTTGATGTTTTAGCAATGTGATTTAAACATTCCAGAAAAAATCAAATTTTAACATTATTAATCATGTTAAACCTAAACTTTGGTTTTGAGGTGATTAAATTTTAAATTATTGTATTGTTCATTTTTTGAACATTAGGATAATTTAATAACATATGTTCATTCATAAAGACATGTTTCTTTAAATCTGTGAATATTTGTTAATGGGGGTAAATCCAAGTTTTGACTGTAAGACTTTCAACATGCTCTTTAGGACTAATTTTAGGTGATGTATATGTTGGAGATTAAGCATACATTATGCCCAGTGTGCAGTGTTGGCTGCGGCATTAATGTAGTTTTAAATGACGGAGATATTGTTGGGACTTTTCCCTATAAAAGGCACCCAGTTAACGCTGGTAAAAACTGTTTAAATGGAAGAAATTCCATCGAGTGTTACAAAAACAAATTCCAAAGTGCTATTGTTTCAAATTCAGAAGAGGATTTGGATAAAGCAATCGCAGATGTTTCAAAAGAAATAAAATCTGCTGATTCTTCAAAAGTAACTGTAATTTGTTCTGGTAATGAATGTATTGAAGAAATTGAAGCAATTAAAAATTTTGCTGAATCCAATGGTTTTAATCTTGCTCTTTATGCAGATGATTTAGCGAATTTTGATGAAGTTGCTTCATATGATGAAGTTGCGGATGCATGTAAGGTATTTGTCATCGGTGATTTATTGTATGAAAACCCATTAATCGGAAGAAGAATTGTTCATGCAAAACAAAACGGAGCTCAAATTTATGCTTTAGTCAAAGCTGAGAAATCTGTCACCGGCAATATTGCTGATGAATGTTTCAATGGATCTGTTGACGAATTTTTAAGCAATAATGATTTTGACGAATCTTCAGTAATTGTTTTCAATCAGATTGATTCACCAGAAGATTTAGATAAAATTAATGCTCTTAATTGTAAAAAATTGCCAGTATTTTCAAAACCTAATACTAAAGGCGCTTTAAGCATAATAGATTCTAAATCAAAAGAAGAATTAACTGAATTGTTAGATAATACTAAGTTATTGTTAGTATTCAATGATGATATTGTTGAAGATATTGACTTTGATTTTTCAAAAATCTCAAAGATTATTAGCTTTGCTACTTGTAAAAACAATACAACTGAAATTTCAGACATTATCATTCCTATTAAAACATGGCTTGAAAAAGACGGCTCATTTGTAAATGCAATGGGCGATGCTCAAACTTTTAATGCAGTTGTCGAATCAGATGTTTTAAGTGAAGTTGAGATAATTGATAAATTAAATGGATAGAAAGGTGATTATATGAGTTATGTTTTAGCAAAATCACAAAATGACGATATTCACAAAGCAGGTGAATGTGGTGGAGCTGTTACAAGTATCCTAAAATATTTGCTTGATGAAGGATTGGTAGATGGCGTTTTGGCAATCAGTCCTTGTGATGATGTCTATGATGGTGTTCCAACCTTCGTAACCGATTCCGAAGATTTAATGAAAACAGCTGGTTCTTACCATTGTGCTCCTACAATGTTCGGAGACCTTGTTCAAAAATATTTATTTGATAAGAAAATAGCACTTACTGCAAAACCTTGTGATATGAGAGCTATTGAGGAGCTTATCACAAGACACAAAGTCAGCAGAGATAATCTTTATATCATTGGTTTAAACTGCGGAGGAACCGTTCCTCCAGTTCGCGGTAGAAAAATGATTGATTTGTTCTACGAAGCTGACCCTGATGATGTTGTAAGTGAAGAAATTGACAAAGGTCAATTCATTATCGAACTCGCAGACGGCTCTGAAGAAGCAGTAAAAATTCACGATCTTGAAAAAGAAGGTTACGGACGTCGTAAAAACTGCCAAAGATGTGATGTAAAAATCCCAAGAAAAGCAAACTTAGCATGCGGAAACTGGGGAGCAGAAGACGGCTGGACATTCATCGAAATTAATGATGAGAAAGGCCAAGAATTAATCGACGGCGCTAAAAAAGCAGGACTTCTTGAAACAAAATCCCCTGCAGATGCAGCAGTTGAAGGCAGATCAAAAGTTGAAGGCATCATGATAAAAATGGCTAAAAACAGTCAAAAAGCAAGTTTCCCATTAGTAAATGAAATGGATGACTGGAACCGCTGTATCAGTTGTTATGCATGTCGTGATGTATGTCCGATTTGCTGGTGTTTTGAAAACTGTGAATTAAACAAATCATACTTTAAAGATGAAGCAAACATCCCACCTACTCCAATCGCTTTCCAAGGTGTAAGACTATCCCATATGAGTTTCAGCTGTTGCGATTGCGGCCAATGTGATGATGTATGCCCAATGGACATACCTGTTTCATTAATCTTCGACAAATTACAGAAAAAATACTTTGAAAGAACTGGTTATGTAGCTGGAGTTTCAGATGATATCAAACCTCCATTATACAGTCCAGAAAAAACCGAGTTATAGAGGTGATTTGATGTCTGATGATATAAAAATTGTAGGTTTATTATGTAACTGGTGTTGTTATGGAGGAGCAGATACAGCAGGAACTGCACGTATGCAATACTCTCCAAACATAAGAATCATTCGTGTAATGTGTTCAGGAAGAATTAGCCCTTCAATGATATTCAAAGCATTCCAGGAAGGTGCGGATGGAGTATTTGTAGGAGGATGCCACATTGGTGACTGCCACTATGATGCAGGTAACTACAAATGGTCCAGAAGATCAAAAATCGTTGAAGACATTCTTGAGGAATTTGGAATTGAAAAAGAAAGGTTCTGTCACGATTGGATTTCAGCATCCGAAGGTGAGAAGTTCCAAAGAACAATGGAGGAATTCCATAAAACATTAACAAAATTAGGACCATTAGAATTAGAATAATTAAATTTCTATAATCAATGGTTTTTACAAATATTGTAAATCGAATTGTGAATAGTTCATAATTAATGAATTCTATGTTGATAAATTCATCATTAGCCGATAACAATAATTAGGCACAGATTATTGTTATAATTTTTCTCCATCGATATGGAATGAGTTATTATGAAAAAAAAGAAATTTATATGAATTTCATGTAGGTTTCTTGATTGTCTACAATAGCTATTGAAGCTTAGCTCACTTTAATAGCTATCTACTTCATTTTTATTTTTTTTAAAATAATTCCATGAATGGCATGGGGCATGTTTCTTATCTTAGTTTTTGCAAGTGTCTTTTGAAATTTTGCCGTTTAAAATCAGTCTCATATGATGAAATCAATAGTTTTATATACTATTTAAACACATAGTAATATCATGAAAGGAATAATTGGAGCTATCTGCGGAGATATAATTGGATCAGTTTATGAATTTAATTCTATTAAAACTAAAGAATTTGAGTTGTTTGGCGACAGATCAACTTTTACAGATGATACTGTAATGACTTTGGCTATTGCTAATTGGCTAAGCAAGGATAAAACTTCAGAAGATGTGTTAATTAAAGAATTGCAGTTATTCGGTAATAGGTATATTGGTGCAGGTTATGGTAGAATGTTCTTGAATTGGTTGAGAGAAGAACATCCGCAACCTTATGGAAGTTGGGCAAACGGTTCTGCAATGAGGGTTTCACCATGTGCATGGGCAGCGAATTCACTTGAAGAAGCCCAGGATTTAGCCTATAAATCAGCAGTCGTTACACATAATCATCCTGAAGCTGTAAAAGGAGCACTAGCTACAGTTGATGCAATTTATCTTGCAAGAATTGGAGCCAACAAGGATGAAATAAAAGATCATGTTGAAACAAGGTATGAATATAATTTAAATAGGTCATTAAATGAGATAAGGCCATTTTATTCTTTTGACGTTTCATGTGCAGGGAGTGTTCCGGAATCAATAATCTGCTTTTTGGAGGCAGACGATTTTGAAGACACAATTAGAAATTGCGTTTCTTTAGGCGGGGATGCTGATACGCAGGCGGCTATTGCCGGAGGTATTGCATCAGCTTATTGGGAAGTTCCGGAGGATATTGTTGATAACAGTGTCAATCGTTTGGATGACTTTTTATTGGATGCTTTGATGAAATTCGAAGATAAATTTATTTAGACTTTTTCTTTAGTTTTTTCAATTGATTCATGAAACGGTCGTCATAGTTTTTGGCTATGTCCTCATATTTGTTCCAGATTCCAATTGCTGTTTCTGGAATGACGTTTCTCTTATCTTCTGAAAACTTGGTATATGTGTGCATCATCTCTTTTGAATCGGATATCAACACCTTAACAAATGGAATGTCTGCCTTTTGGATGTTAATGCCGGCATCCTTAAACATTTTTATGATATTGACTTCTTCATCATTGATGTAGCATGTTGGGGAAGCCAATATGTTCACATTTAAGTTTCGCCTTTTTTTAAATGCTTTAATGAGTGCGTCACCTTCGCCTTCAAATAAGAATCCTATTCTCATATTGACGGATGTTTTCGCCCTATTGATGATTTCAACTTCCTGTGCAATGATTTTTTCAACGCCATATACTCTCCATATTGGAGCTTGAACTTGGCTCATTCCGTTTTCATAGATGTATGTCAATCTTGTTATTGTGTCATCGATTTGTGTGTTGACACGTTCCTTTTCACGATCCAACACTTCAATTGGGGATTTGACAGTATATTTGAGAGGCCTTCCGTCTTCCACTTCTATGAAATTCTTCTTGATCAGTCCATTCATCACATCATATATTTTGCTTCGAGGAATGCCTGATTTTTCAGACACTTCTGTTGCAGTCGATGAGATTAATGAAGTGAGCGTTACATATGCTTGGGCCTCGTACATTGTTAGCCCAAGTCCTTTAAGTATAGCTATATTCTCGTCCATGTTTTTTGTTATGTGGGACATTATATATAAATTTACTACTTTTAACCCTTGAAAAGTGACAAAATACTTATATACTATCTGTCTGATAATTATGATTAACAATAATTAAGAGGTAATTAAAATGGCAGAAGGATTAGACATGTTTTGTTATCAATGTTCCCAGGCCGCTAAAGGCACTGGTTGTACTGTAAAAGGGGTTTGTGGCAAAAGCGCTACTGTGGCAAGATTACAAGATAATTTAATTTATACTATGAAAGGAATTAGTGCATACAACTACAATGCAAATGTTTTAGGCAAATTCAATCCTGAAATCGATGCATTCTTAACCAAAGGTTTATACACTACATTGACTAATGTCAACTTCGATGCAAATGATTTGGTTGCACTAGCTCTTGAAGCAGGTAAAGTAAGTATTGATGTAATGAGATTGCTCAAAGATGCTCACATTGAAGCATACGGTGAACCACAACCAGTTGAAGTAAAAGTAGGAGCACAAGAAGGGCCGGCCATCATTGTAACCGGTCACGACTTAAAAGCCCTAGAAGAATTATTAAAACAAGTGGAAGGGACTGACATCAAGGTCTACACCCACTCTGAAATGTTGCCTGCTCACGGATACCCTGGACTCAACAAATATGAAAACTTGGCTGGACAACTCGGTGGAGCATGGCACGACCAAAGAGCGGTATTTAAAAAATACAATGCTGCAATTGTCGGAACCAGTAACTGTGTATTGCCAGCACTTGACGCATACAAGGAAAGAATGTTCACCATGGATGTCGCTAAACTTGACGGCGTAAAAACCGTAGAGGACTATGACTTTTCAGAAGTAATTGAATGTGCAAAATCTCTTGGATCTTTAGAAGCAGAAGAATTGACTACAATCACAACTGGTTGGAGTGCTGGAGCTATTGTAGAACACGCTGATGCAATCAAAAAATTAGTGGAAGAAGGCAAAATCAGAAGATTCTTCGTTGTCGGGGGATGTGACAAGGCAGCAAAACATAATGACTACTACAGGGAATTCGTGCAAAACTTACCTCAAGACACTGTTATCTTAACATTAGCATGCGGAAAATACAAATTCAATGACTTGGATTTAGGTGACATCGAAGGAATCCCAAGATTATTAGATGTAGGTCAATGT
>JAEIGA010006659.1_pt1 | contig 17601 bp, 15 predicted proteins | sample 9270691 | NCBI WGS metagenome assembly JAEIGA01 (sample SAMN17057246, study PRJNA624740) | gut metagenome | biome: biome; isolation source: fecal sample | host: Bos grunniens | place: China: Xizang | collected 2019 | reverse complement strand
TTGGGAGATATTATGCCCTTTTGAAAAAACACAGAAACGGAGAAAAATTATGAGCATAAAAAATCTGGACAAGGTATTAAAACGTGTGCAAAAGGCTACCCGCTACAGCGGCGGGGAGCTTAACAGTGTTATAAAAAATCCGGAGGATGTTAAAATACGCTATGCATTTGGGTTTCCTGATACTTACGAGGTGGGAATGAGCCATCTTGGGATGAAGATACTCTACCATATACTTAATCTGCGCCCTGACACGTATTGCGAGCGCACCTTTGCCCCGTGGATTGATATGGAGGAGGAAATGCGCAAAGAGGGAATCCCCCTTTTTACAAACGAAACGCACACCCCTGTAAAGGAATTTGATTTTTTGGGAATAACACTTCAGTATGAAATGTGCTATTCAAATGTTCTTAATATGCTTTCACTTGCAGGAATACCGCTTTTAAGCAGTGAGAGGGGAGAGGACGACCCCTTTGTAAACGGCGGCGGTCCGTGTGCATATAACAGCGAGCCTATTGCAGACTTTTTTGACTTTTTCACAATGGGTGAGGGTGAGGAAGTTATAGGCGAGCTTATGGATGCGTATATAGAGTGGAAGGAAAGCGGCGGAAAAAGAATAGATTACTTAAAGCGTATCGCAAAAATTGAGGGAATATATGTTCCGTCGCTTTATGATGTGACATATAACGATGACGGCACAATAAAGAGTATGACCCCAAATTGCCCCGAGGCAAAGCCGAAAATTAAAAAGCGTATAATAGAGGATTTAGACAAGGTTATATATCCCGATAAGCTTATAGTACCATTTTGCGATATAGTACACGACAGAGCAAATATTGAGGTTTTCCGTGGATGTATAAGGGGTTGCAGATTTTGTCAGGCAGGGATGATTTACCGCCCCGTGCGTGAAAAATCGCCCGATACTCTGCTTAATGATGCGTGTAACCTCATAAATTCTACAGGGTATGAGGAAATGGGACTTTCAAGCCTTTCAACGAGTGATTATACCGAGCTTGAAACATTGACGGACAAGCTTTTGGAGCTTACAGAAAAAGAGAAGGTCAGCCTTTCCCTGCCATCGCTCAGAGTTGACAATTTCAGCCTTGATTTAATGCAGAGAGTGCAGAAGGTCAGAAAAAGCGGTCTTACCTTTGCACCCGAGGCAGGAAGCCAGAGGATGCGTGATGTAATAAACAAAAATGTCTCGGAAGAGGATTTGATAAATTCAGCAACGCTTGCCTTTGAGGGCGGCTGGAACAGTGTAAAGCTCTATTTTATGATAGGTCTTCCCTATGAAGAAATGGAGGATATCGCAGGTATTGCCCTCCTTGCCGAAAAGGTTGTGGAGTGCTATTATAACAGTGAAAAAACGAATAAACGCAGAGGAGTTAATGTTACTCTCAGCGTGGCAAGCTTTGTTCCAAAGCCGTTTACCCCGTTTCAGTGGGCGCCGCAGGATACAATGGAAACACTTGCGGAAAAACAGCTTTTCCTTAAAGGGGAGGTACGTAACCGCCATATAAAATATAACTACCATCAAAACGATATCAGCGTGCTTGAGGGCGTTTTTGCACGCGGCGACAGAAAGCTTGGAAAGGTGCTCCTGCGTGCGCATAGCCTTGGCTGCAAGCTTGACGGGTGGAATGAATGCTTTAATCTCGAATTATGGAAGCAGGCATTTTCCGACTGTGGAATTGATATGGCTTTTTATACAAGAGAGAGAAGCTATGACGAAATCCTGCCGTGGGATATAGTTGATATAGGCGTATCAACTCAGTTTATGAAAAACGAAAACGAAAAAGCAAAGAAGGCGGCAGTAACGCCCAACTGCCGTGAAAAATGCTCAGGTTGCGGTGCGACGGCACTGTGCAAAACGAAGAAAGGGTGTGTATGCTTTGAATAATTATTACCTGACCTATGAAAGAACCCAAAAAACAAAGTATGTTTCGCACCTTGATTTTGTCAGAATGTTCGGCAGGGCAATGCGCAGGGCGCATCTTCCCATTGCTTTTTCGGAGGGGTTTAATCCGCACCCGCTTTTAGGGTTTGCGCTACCCCTTTCCGTAGGTTATACAAGCGAGTGTGAAATTCTTGAAATAACGCTTACAGAGTCACTTTCCTTAAAAGAAATTATGGTAAAGCTCAATGACGTTTTGCCGCAGGGCGTGAAGATAACGGGGGCGAGCGAGGGAAAAAGCCGTATGAAAGCACTTGATTATGCACTCTATATCGTAAGGGCAGAGAATATTCCCAGGAGCGTAGAAGAATTTCTCGGGAAAGAAAGCATACTGATAGAAAAAAAGACGAAAAGCGGAATAAAGGAAACGGATATCCGCCCCGATATAAAAAGCATTGATGTTTTACAGGGCCGTATGGAAATGGTGCTTCGTGCGGGAAGCCGTGCAAACCTTAAACCCGAGGTTGTTATAAATGCGATGAATAAGTATATAGAGGGTTACCGCAGCGGTGAATGTGAATATCACAGAAAGAAAATTTTTGATATGCAGATGGGAGAAATTAACTAAGGGTTGTAAACAAAAATAAACTGTGTTATACTTAAAAAGAAATTACAGAAGGATTGGTGAAAATGGCAGGATTTTTTGGATTTTTCGATTATACAAAGCCCGGAAAGGGCGTAAGCAAGGAAGATGTTGATAAAAAGGGATTAAGTCTTTATTTTGACATCTTTTTCAGAAGATTCTGGAAAATAGTTACCCTCAATCTTATCTATATTCTTTTTTCTGTGCCTGCGATTATCATAGCGTGGTTTATGTCTACCTATGCAGTATCGTGGCTGGCGGCTATTGCAGGAATTGACCTGACAAAGGAAATGGTTAACGGACTTAGCTTACTCAGTGCTTTTGTGACGGTAATATTTATTCTTCTTACGGGAAGCGGCCCTGCAAGTGCCGGAATGACATATGTTCTTCGTAAATACGTTAATGATACACATTCCTGGGTGTGGAGTGACTTTATAGATAATTTTAAAAGCAATTTCCGTCAGGGTATGGCAGTTTATATAATTAATGTGATTGTAAGCGTTTTGTTCACCGTAAGCGTAGTATTTTATTCATATGCGATGCAGGGTGTAATGGCGGTGGCACTTCGCAGCATAATGCTTCTTTTTACCGCAATGTTTGCAATGTGCCAGATGTACACATATCAGCTTATGGTAAGCTTTGAGCTTAAGATAAAGGATATATACAAAAACTCCTTTATTCTTCTTATGGCGCGTCTTCCGTGGAATATCCTTACGGCGGCATTAACCGTTTTCCTTATTTATGCGGTATCAAGTATTTCAATGTCTGTGCCGATAGCAGGCATTGCCATAATAGGTACATTCTTTTATACGGTTATTAATTTTACGCAGATTTTTATGACAAACAATATAATAAAAAAATATATTCTTGAGCCTGCCACAGCAAATGAAGAAAATAAAGCAGTGGAGGAAATAGGGGGCTGATTTCTTGATAAAGAAGCAGAGCTTTATTTACGGGGCGGCGGTACTTGCCGTCGCCTCTTTGTTATGCAAAATTATGAGTGCCGCGATGAAAATACCGCTTGACCGTTTTTTCCTACATGAGGAAGGGATAGCCGTTTATCAGAGTGCGTACTCGATATATAATGTGTTTCTTGCAATTTGTGTTACTGGTATACCAATTGCTCTTTCAAGCCTTGTTGCATCCTCGGATAATGAGGATGGGGAAGTGCTTGCAAAGTCTACAGGCGTGCTTGTAACCTTATTTTGCATAGTCGGTGCAGCGTGCCTTTTTGCTTTTTCACGCCCGCTTGCAAAAATTCTTTCGGGCGGCGGAGCGCCAGAGGCTCAGCTAAGCCTTCAAATTCTTTCCCCTGCACTTTTGGTGATGGGAATTATAAGCTCCCGCAGGGGATATTTTCAGGGGAAATGCACGATGACCCCATCTGCATACAGCCAGCTTGCGGAAAGCTTTATAAAGGTTTTGTTCGGGATAACCTTGTGTGCATTTTTTGCAGGAAAGGGAATAGCCTACGGCGCATTTGGTGCGATGTGCGGGGTGAGCCTCGGCGCAGTTATATCGGCGGCTATTTTAGAGCTTTACTACAGAAAAAATGTGAAAACAAAGGTAAGGACAGATTTAAGGGCGGCGATGAAGGTAATAAGACTTTCTCTGCCGATGACGCTCGGGGCATTTGGCTTTACGGGCGTAATGCTTATTGACTCGCTGACAACTTCAAAAATTCTTTCGCTTTATGGCACAGGCGAGCTTGAAAGGCTTAAAATGTTTGGCTACCTGACACGTGCAAACACTATATATAACCTGCCTGCGACTATTATCACTGCGATTGCGGCAAGTGCAGTTCCTGCTGTGTCTTCGGCATTTGCAAAAAAGGATGAAAATAGCCTCTCGGAAAACACACTTCGGGGTGTGAAGCTGATTTTTATTGTCGCGTTTCCGTGTGCCTTTGGAATGATACTTTTTTCAAAGGAAATTTTAAATCTTCTCTATCTTGGTGCGCCTCATTATATGCTTCTTGTCCTGACGGGTGTAATGATTTTAATATTGCCGTATATACAAGTTGCAACGGCAATGCTTCAGGCACTCGGACGTGTATGGACTCCCATTTGGGTGACGGTGGGGGCACTATGTTTAAAGCTTGCTTTAAATTTTGTGTTTATAAAAGCCTTTGGAATTGAGGGTGCACCCCTTGCAACCATTATTGCGTTTATGCCTGCCTTTTTGATAAATACTGTTTTGCTTTTTAAATGTGTAAGTATGCGTGGCAGTGCAGTGCATTTAAAAATAGCTTTATGTGCAGCAGTCTCCTGCGGCGTAGCAAGGCTAATATATAGCTTTAAGAAAACGGAATTGATGCTTTTAGTGGCGATAGTCTTTGCAGCGGCAGTGTATGCGGCAGGGATTTTGCTTTTAGGATGTATTAAAAGAGAGGAATTAAAAAGAGGGGCATAATTATGAAAAAAGAAAAAATGAAGGATTTTTACAATTTTTGTGAAATTATCGCTGCACTTCGTGCGCCCGACGGATGCCCGTGGGATAGGGAGCAAACGCATAAATCTCTTTCCAAGCACCTTATAGAGGAGACGTACGAGGCGAAGGAAGCGATAGATAGCGGCAACAGCGAAAAAATTGCAGATGAGCTTGGCGATGTCCTTTTGCAGATTGTTAGCCATTGAAGTATTATCCGAACCCGCCTGAAACGGCGAAATTTAGGCATCTTTTAACTTGTTGTCCTTGAAAGGCGACAGCCTATCGGCGTCCGCCGCATTAAAATATGCACGAAATTTCATCCGTTTCAGGTTCGAAGAATTTTTTGCAAACTGTTTTTTGCTGATACAAGGCAAAAACGAAGCCTATACTGACGTATTGGCAAGGCTTTTAACGCAGTAGCGGCGAAAAAGAGAAAGCAAAAAACGTGGTTCGGATAATATTTCAATGGCTATGCACGCACAAATAGGAAAGGAAGAGGGCACTTTTACGATTGATGATGTAATTAATTCTGTAAGTGAAAAAATGATAAAACGCCATCCGCACGTTTTTGGAGATACCACGGTAAAAGATAGTGCGCAGGTCCTTGAAAACTGGGAAGAACTCAAAAAAGCACAGCGTGGGCAAAAATATGTGTATGAGGAGCTTGAACATATAACGCCATCTCTTCCTGCACTTTACAGATGTAACAAGGTAATCGGAAAAGCGAAAAAAGCAGGCTTTGTTGAAGAAATAAAAGCTGCTTCCAATATAACTGAAGAAGAAATCGGAGAAAAATTATTTGAAATTTGCACTCTTTCGCATCAAAACAATATAAATCCTGAAGAGGCACTATCTTCCTATACAAAAAATTTTATCAAAAAAATAAAGAATATTGAAGAAAACACTTGAATATAGCCAAATATTATGGTATGATATGATACGGAAGACGAGAAAATGCGAATTACGTCGCAATTGAATAGTTAAACACTATATATAAAGGAGGAGAAAATATGAATAAGACAGAACTCGTAGCAGCTATCGCTGAAAAGGCAGCTCTTTCAAAGAAGGATGCTGAAAAGGCTCTCAATGCTTTCGTTGGAACAGTTGAGGACACTCTTAAGAAGGGTGAGAAGATTCAGCTCGTTGGCTTCGGCACTTTCGAGGTTAGAGAGAGAGCAGCTCGTGAGTGTATCAACCCCCAGACAAAGGCGAAGGTTAAGGTTCCTGCTTCTAAGGTTCCCGCATTCAAGGCTGGCGCAGCTCTTAAGACACTTGTTAAATAAGTTTTATTTAATGAAAAAACATCCTACCCAATTGGGCAGGATGTTTTTTTGTACTGTAATCCACTTTGTAAAAAAGGGGATTGTTAAGGGGTAAACCCTTAACATATAATCTGTCAAAACCCAGGGCGTGTGTTTTAGGAATGAATAAAAATAGTGCAGAACGGACAAACGGAGCCACACAAAGCCTAAAAGGGCTTTGTGTGGGTTACCCGAAGGCGTACGTGGGTACGTCGAGTGGCGAGGTTTGTTCGTAGTTTATTGGCATAAAAAAGTAGAAATCCGTATTATACGGATTTCTACCTAAATTTACATTTTAAAGAATGTTTTTCTTTTTTTGTTTGCAAACTTCACGCCAATAAACGGTCGGTGCTGTTTTTATACATTCCTTATCAATAGCCGACTTTTTCCCAACATTCAAACGGAGCTGCAAGCTCTTCGCTGATATAAACCTGAGTCTTCTTTGTCTGAAGCATAGAGCTCGGGAGATAAGGTGTGATAGGTCCGTGTGTGCAAAGACGGCTTGTCATTCTCTGCCATGAAGAGAATGTTCCGCATGTTGCAAGTGCATGAACCTCAATTCTTTCCTTAGCACGCATTACATCGAGAGGTCCGATAGTTGCTGCACACGGAGGAACATTAGCGATATCACCGCTCTGACCGAATGTACCGTTGAGTGAGTTCTGCATAATGGTCATCGGATGGAGCTTAACGATTTGTGCGGGCTGGTTGAGCCATTCTTCGATGTCACCGCTGCCGATGAATTCAGGAATAGGATCAACAAAAGCCATATGACCTGCCCAACCGGGAGATGTAGATGCGATGTCAGCACCTGTTCCCTCAGTGATGTCGTCAATTATCTTGGAATAATCCTTGATATTTGCGTTTGTCGGGAAATGAACATTTTCCATAGGCATACGGAGCTTTTCATCAATCTGATTATAGAGATACTTAATCATAGAATGTGCAAAGCCTGCTTCGTATGTAATAGGAGCGATGTTGCCATTTTCATCTGCCCATTCATCCTCTGCTACGAGGTGAACCTTGCTACAGTCAACACCGAAATAGTTGATAAGCTGCGCAAGAGGAATGTAAGTATCAGGCTCGGGGTTACCGAGAATCATTGTAAAGCTCTTGCCTGCTTCTGATGCAGCCTTAAGACGCTCGAAAAGAGTTGCGATGAGAACGGGATGGGGGTTCATCATAACCTTTACGTTAAATTCAGGATGCCACCAGTCTTCTCTCTTTTCAAGGTCCTTGCCGCTGAGGCTGCGAACGTATTCGCAAACCTTCTTGTCCTTAAAAGGAACAAATTCATGAGGCTGGAAATCAAATTTTGTTGCCGGATCGGTAATAAAATTACTCATTGTTTTTTCTCCTTTATTTTTATTTTTTATTATATAGAAAATTACAGCCTTTAAGTTGTAATTTCCCGAATAGCAAGAAAAATTATCTTATAGGGAATTTCGCATTGGGGATTGTTAAGGGGTATCCCCAACAGGGGCTACCGCAGTAAGCGGTGCGTGAGCATACGCCCTTTTTCGCAAGCAAGTATTTTGTAAAGAAATATCTTGTTTGCAGGAGGATGTCCCCGGCATTCTCTTTTAATTTATCTGTTCGCCGCCGAGGATGACGTGTTTTACGTCAAACTGATGGTCGACCAACACAAGATCAGCACGATAGCCCTTTGCGATTTTTCCTCTATCGCAAAGTGAAAGCAATTTGGCGGGGTTAGTAGATGCATATTTGAACACATCACAAACAGAACCGCCTGTGTGTATCATCATATTATGACATGCAATATCAAGTGTCAGCTTACTTCCTGCAATATCTCCGCCCCAGTCGAAGTTTATGTCAAATGCCTCTTCCAGACCGGGAAGGGGAGGTCCGTCTGCCACAAAGGAGTCGGCAATAAGAATAATCTTATCCTGTCCTTTGATTTTCTTGATGAGTCTTATATTATACGGGTGAACGTGCACACCCATTGAATCGCAGATGATTTCTGCATAGATATCATTATTGTAATTTACCGTTTCGTCAACGCATACACCACGTACCTCGGGATAGTTTTCAAGAGTACCCGTTGCGTTTGTGTGATGTGTTCCAAGCTTAAGACCATAAGGCATAAGAGCCTCAATCTGCTCGGGAGTCGCCTCGGAATGTGCAACAGAGAAAACAATTTCTGGGATTTCGCGTTTAACATATTTTACGAAATCAAGAATTCCCTCTCTCTCAGGAGCTACGCACCAAACTCGTGCAAAGTCCTTTGCAGCCTCGACAACCTCGGCATAGTCCTTCTCTACAATTGCATCCTTCCATACATTTTTCTCTTTATCACAACCAAAATCGGGGTTTAAGTAAGGTCCCTCCATATAAACGCCGATAATGTTTTGACATTTACCCTCGGCTATTGCATCACGGTATTTTTTTATTGCATCAAGATGCTCTTCCTTATTCATACTGTAGAAAAGCGCAGGAAGAACCGATGTAACACCGTGCTTTAAAAGTGTATTTGAACACTTTACGGGGTCATCATGAAAATATGTATCGCCGTCAGCGTGGGTGTGTATGTCAATAAGACCGGGTCCCACAAACTGTCCCTGCGCATCTAAAATTTCTGCGCCTTCAGGGATGGCAAGCTTTTTTCCAAAATCAACTATTTTTCCATCTTTTATAAGAATAACACCGTCGGGAATATAGTGGTCAGTCATTACAAGAACTGCGTTTTTAATAGCAAGCATAATTATTTTCTGAGACTTGTAATAAGCTCTTTTCCTTCCTTAATAATAAATTCAGCAACGCCCGCCCTAAATCTGGAGCTTCTTGCCTCGTATCCGCCCTCGTCATAGGAGTCCTGCATCGGGAAATACCCCTCATATCCGTTTGAAGCACAGCAGGGAAGAATCATATCAAAGCCCCCTGTTTCCTTAAGGCCTGCGCCGATGCCTGTAAAAGGCTCTCCTGGAATACCGATAATTGCAACAGGACCGATTTTAAGTGCTGAAAGTCGCATATCAAAAGCATCGGGACCGTTTTCGTAGAGCACCATTCTTGCCGCCTCGGCAACAACTGTGGTAAGCATCATTCCCTCATAGGGGATTTCATCATCCTTACCTGCGTTATGAAGGTCGTTTATACGGTGTGCCTCCGGCATATCCTTGGGGTCAGGCCTGTTTGCAGGAACATTTATAATCTTCTGACAAGATATAAGTGAATCTACATCAACGTAGTTCACCTTATCAAAAGCCTGCAAAACACCGCCTGTTACAACACGTGCTATGTACTGTGCATGCGCATAACCTCTTGAAACATCGTCAAAGTCCATAAACATACCGTTTAAGTATCCGCCCGTAGGATGAACATTAACGTGGTTTACGTCGCCCTGTGCACCGTTAAAGAATATACATTTTGTATTATCAAGTATTTTTTCAACATCCTTACGAAGAAGACCGGGCCAGTCTGCCGAAATCTTACATCCGCCTACAACATCGGGGTGGTTTGCAAAGTTAACGTAAACGATTGTGTCTGCCCCCTCTCGGTCAAAGCGAAGTACATTTACGCTTTCATCAGTGTCGCCGATGGGGCGTACAATATCGGGGTTATTAACACCGGGATTAGTTTTGACAGAGCCATCCTTCATAACATAGCGGCGTACAAATGCGACATTTGGCGCAGTGCCTTTGCCGTATCCCATTTTTGCCTCTTTAAGGTCATCTACCGCAAACTGCGCAACGTCTGCGATTCTTTTTCCCACAAAATCTGTATATTCCTTAACAAGTGCATCTTCAGAATTTCTTTCAAGTGTGGGAGCCGTATGTGTATGTGTCTGAGATATTATAATGTTTTCCATGGGAACGCCTGTAGCATCACTTGCACTCTTTCTGTAATCATTGCAAAGATTTTGTTCGATTCCGCAATGGTCTATGCATATGAGAAGTGCCCTCACCCCTTCACACTCAAGTGCCAGGGCATTTGCCTCCAGGTCGTCAAGAATGCCTTCGGCAAAACGCGGCTTATAGTAACCCATTATAGAAATACCCATAGGAGGGTTAATGTTTACACGTGCAAAACCTGCTTTAAGCTTGTTCATTTAAAATACCTCCAATTTTAATATATTGCTATAAGTAAATAATATCATTAAAAGGAAAGCGTGTCAACACGAAAACCAACGAAAATTTTTCGCTTGACACTATAGTGTTGCTATGCTATATTAAAATTATTAAATGATATTATTTACGAAAATTTTCGGAGGTGCTCGGATGACTCTTGCAAAGCTTGCAAAATTAGCGGGTGTTTCAGTTTCCACCGTGTCAAAGGTTTTTTCAGACAGTAACGAAATCAGTGCCCGCACAAAGGAAACTGTACTGGAGCTTGCCAAAAAGCACGGGTGCTATGAAAAATATTATAAACCAAAATATGAAAAAAGGGTTATTGCCGTTATCTGTCCCGAACTTTTGGGAGTTCACTATTCGCAGATGGTTACATATATAGAGGAGGAAGTGGAGAAAAACGGTGATACATTGCTTGTTTCAGTGGCAAACTTTTCGCCGAAAAACCAAAGCACTCTTCTTGACTATTATATGAATTTTTTACACGCAGATGGGATTATTGTAATAGAGCCTACTGAAAAGATTAAAAATCATACGGATATTCCCATTGTCCAGATAGGAATGAATAATGAGTCTGCAAGTGTTCACTGTGTTGATGTGGAAATAAAGACGGCGCTTGATAGTGCAATTCGTTATCTTAAAAAGCACGGGCACGAAAAAATCGGCTACATTGGGGAAAATCATACAGAGGCAGAATATACAAGAATAAAAGAGGCGGCAATAAGAAATAATGCACCGCTATGCGAAAAATATGTCGAGATAAATGACAGACGTTTTGAGGATTGCGGCTATTACGGAGCAGAAAAAATGATAAAGGAAGAAAGACTTCCTACCGCAATATTTGCCGCTTATAGTCATATAGCAATAGGTATTATGAAAAAGCTCAGTGAGGAAAATATAAAAATCCCCGAGGATGTTTCCCTTATATGTATGGATGATTTAAGCTGTGTTCCCTATAACTCGGAGGAGCTTTCGTGTATCAGGATGCATCTTCAGGTGCTTTGCTCCGAGGCGGTGGGACTTCTTTACAGATGCATTGAAAACCGCTTTGATAAGACAAAGCAGGTTATAACGGTATCACGAAGCTTTGATAAAGGAAAGACGGTTGGAGATGTTGTTTCAAAATAGAAAAATGGATGTACAGACCGCAAGAAAGCAGCGGTTATCAAATTCGAAATTCGAAGTTCGAAATGCGAAGTGTTGGTGGATTTTTTGCTTTGCAAAAAATCTTCATCAATGAATTCTCCTGGTGCCAGTCAGGTCCGTTTTGAAACATTTTCCCATCCCAAAGACAGGGCGGTGTAAAAAAACTTTGTTTTTTTACACCGCCTTATCTTTAAAAATTAAAAAAGTTATCTGTTATTTTCCTGATTGTTCTTCTGATTCTGGTTGTTATCCTTCTGGTTGTTCTTCTGGTTATTGTCCTTTTGATTCTGGTTCTGCTTCTGGTTCTGATTGAAATCCATGATGTTCACCTCCTACGAGAATAGTTTAACTCATCTGCGGGAAACTATTCAAAAAAGGAGGAGAAAGAAAGTGCTTTTAATACGTAACGGACTTGTATATACTATGGAAGAAAAAAAGCCCATATATGCTGACGTTTTAATAAAAATGGGAAAAATTGAAAAAATCGGAGAAAATATTACACCTTCGCCTGAAATGAAAATGATTGATGCAAAGGGTAAGCTCGTTTTCCCGGGATTTATTGATGCACACAGCCATATCGGTATCAGCGAGGAAAAAATAAGTGTGCAGGGAGATACTTCAAACGAGGGCACAACGCCAATCACGCCGCAAGTTAGGGCAATTGACTGCATAAATCCTATGGACAGCGCATTTCATAATGCGATTGCATCAGGAATTACCTCTGTAATGGCAGGACCGGGAAGTGCAAACCCTATTGGCGGACAGTTTACATTTATAAAAACAGACGGAAGATGTATTGATGATATGGCAGTTCTTGCACCGTCTGCGATAAAAATAGCCTTTGGCGAAAACCCTATGACAAATTACGGAATTAACGGAAATATGCCGTCTACACGAATGGGAACTGCGGCAATTATCCGTGAAGAGCTTTTTCGTGCAAGAGAGTATTTTGATAATAAGGATGCACAGAAGGATTTTAAGCTTGAATCATATCGAGATTTATTTGACGGGAAAATCCCGCTTAAGGCACACGTACACCGCGCCGATGATATTTTAACCGCCATCCGTATTGCAAAAGAATTTGGTTTGGGACTTACCCTTGACCACTGTACGGAGGGGCATCTGATTGCGGAGGAAATTGCAGAAAGCTCTTTTCCTGCAATTGTAGGGCCGACACTTGCCTCCAGGAATAAAAAAGAGGTTGCACAGTGTGATTTTAAAACGGCAGGAATACTGAAAAAAGCAGGGGTAAGGGTAGCTCTTACAACTGACCATCCCGTATCAAGACTGCAGCATCTTCCAATATGTGCCGCGCTTGCTGCAAAAGAAGGTCTTGGTGAAGAAAATGCACTTCTGGCAATAACTCTTGATGCGGCACGGATTTGCCGTGTGGAAAGTAGGGTGGGGAGCATTAAAGAGGGCAAGGATGCAGATATTGTAATTTTTGATAAAAATCCTCTTGAAATTTCTTCTAATGTATGTGCCACAATTATAAACGGAAAAATAGTGTGGGAGAGGGAATGAGGGGCAAATGTATGAAATATCAACTCCGTTGATGTGAAATAATCCTAACGGATTGTGAAATATTTTTCTTATAGAAAAATGTGAAATGAAATAAATCCACACGCCGCAGGCGCATTTCATTGAAAAAAGCACCGACAAAGTCGATGCTTTTTTCTGGTGGGAGAGGATGGATTCGCGAGCCGCGCACTAAAAAACAGTTCACCGGACTGTTTTTTGCTGCCAAAGGCAGCCGTGCTGTTCTCATCTCATCCTTCCGGCACCACTAAAAAAGCACTACCTTACAGTAGTGCTTTCTCAGTGGTGGGAGAGGATGGATTCGAACCATCGAAGTCGTAGACAACAGATTTACAGTCTGCCCCCTTTGGCCGCTCGGGAACTCTCCCTGGAGCTGGTGATGGGACTCGAACCCGCAACCTGCTGATTACAAATCAGCTGCTCTGCCAATTGAGCTACACCAGCATATTAAATTTATCACAACCCGTGACACGCATATTATAATAGCACACTAAAAGTTAAATGTCAACAACTTTTTTAAAAATTTTTGAAATATGTCGAAACGGCATTATATTGCTGTTTCGACATATTTAGTATATACTATTTTCTAAGTTTCATTCTTCTTTTCTTTATCTTCCTGCGAAGTGAAGAAACAAACATAAATACTGCCACGATAAATAAAAATCCCATCATAATATAGGAAAATGCTGAAATATTATTGCTCTTTACCACTGACCACATTTCAAGAACGTCCTGATTTCTGTCGCCGAAATCCTCCATAATACCGCATCTTACGGTTTCCTCCAGAGACGGGTACTGCGTTGTAAGCTGTCTGCCGATTTCGTTTGTGTGCACGATTGCCTTACCGTCTTCATATCTGTCAGGGCTTAATGTGCCTTTAAAAAAGTAGGAAAGGTCGTGGGAAAATTTACCTTCTTCATCGCCGTAATTTTCACATACCAGATCAAACAGTTCATCGCCTGCAATGGCACTTGTATAACCGATGTAATCCATATTCATTGCGGCAATTTCGGGTCTGCATAAAAAGTCTACAAAATCCTGCGCAAGAGATACATTTGCCCCTTTTGGCATAACCCATCCGTCAAACCATATGGTGCTGCCCTCCTCGGGAATTACGAAAGCGAGCTTTTTATCATCCTCTTCCTCTGCAAGGTCCATTGCATATACGGCATCACCGCTCCAGGCAAGGTTTGCATCGATTTTGCCCGATACAATATCGGTTTTTCCGCTGTCAACCTCAAAACCGTAAATATTATTTTTCATTTCAGAAAGTGCCTTTCCGACCTTTTCTATATTGGAAGGCGTTGTATCGTTTGCAACGTCATTTACCGCCTTTTGGAGCGCTGCGGCATCTAATTTGCCGTCATTATACTCATTAACCTTTTTTCTTAGTTCATCAGAATGCACGTAAAGAGAGCCTACAACGTATGCATCACGGGAAACATCCTTGCAGGTGCTTCTGTTTTTGTAATCAGTGTTCCAGAAAAAGTCCCATGTGGAAACATCTTCCTTTTTAACAGTTTCGGGGTTATAGAGAAAGCCTACCGTTCCCCACATATAACAAACGGCATACTCTGTCCAGTCATTTTTCTTAAATAAATCCGAAATGTAGGGAGATACATATTTCTGGTAGTTTTCCATTTTTGAAATATCGTATTTTTCTATGGCAATACTTTCGTCGCTGCCCGAAAGTGTGGCATTAAGCATTTTTTGTATTACATAGTCTGACGGGCATACAAGGTCGTACGAGGTTTTACCCGTGCGCAGTGTATTGAGCATTGTTTCATTTGTTTCAAAGGTATCGTACTGTACACGCACTTTTTTGCCTGTACGTGCGTAATAATCCTTTTCCCAAAGCTCAATAACGCTGTCGTCAATTTTTGCACCGTCGTCATCCTTACCCTCGTTTATATAGTCCTGCCAGTTATAAACACGCAGAACTTCCTCCGCTCCGTAGGAGGAAGGCGCAAGAGAAAGACATAAAATAATGCACAGTATTAATGCAAAGAGTTTTTTCATCGGCGTTATTTTTCCTCCTTAGAACTTTTAATGTTGACAATTATCAGAATTGCAAGTGCTATAAGTGTAATTACAGTGGTAAGTGCCCTCAGTGACGGGGGAAGAGTTCCCTTCTTGCTCGTAACACCGTAAACGTATGTGCTGAGTGTCTGAAATGCCGTATCACGTGTAAATGCAGTTATAATATAATCGTCAAGACTTAATGTTATTGACAGAATAAATCCCGAAAATACCCCCGGGAGGATTTCAGGAACAATAACCTCGCGCAGGGCTTTAGAAGGTGTTGCACCGAGGTCTAATGCCGCCTCGTAAATATTGGGGTCCATCTGCATAAGCTTGGGCCTTACAGAAAGAACTACAAACGGAATGGTCAGTACAACGTGACCGATAAGCAGCGTTGTGAAATTAAATGTAATCCCGAAGAATACGAAAAGGATTGTCAGAGAAAGAGCAGTGACAATTTCCGCATTCATAACGGGAATATTGCTAAGCCCCTCTAAAAAGGCCTTTGAACGTTTACCTGAATAAAATATTCCTATTGCGCCAAGCGTACCTAAAATTGTTGAAACGACGGCAGAGGAAACTGCAACGAGGAATGTGTTTGCAAATGCCTGCATTATTTCTTTATCACGGAAGAGCGCCTTATAAAGGTGCAGGCTGAAGCCGCCCCACTTGCCGATGATTTTAGTATCGGTAAAGCTGTATACGATTAAAAGAAGTATCGGGGCATACATCACAAACAAAAGTATGTACACGTAAAACTTGCAAAGGAAGTCGGACAGCGAAAATTTATTTTTAGTCATTACCACAGCCCCCCTCTTGAAGTGTGCTCATCCTCAGTTTCTGTGCAGAAAGAGCCAAATGCAATAATTAAAAGCATAATAAGTGCAACAAGGCTTCCTATATGCCACAGTCCCTGGTCAAAATAAAGCTGAATACTATTACCGATGAGGGATATTTTACGTTCGCCCATAACGTCGCTGATTACGTAACTACTCATAGTCGGCATAAATACCATTGTAGCTGCCGACACTATTCCGGGCATCGTCATAGGAAGTATTGTAAGGAAAAAAGTTTTAACCTTGTTTGCGCCAAGGTCATACGATGCCTCGATAAGACTGTGATTCATTTTTGTCATTGTGGTATAAAGAGGCAGAATAACAAAGGGCAGGTAGTTATACACCATACCTATCATTGTAGAAAAGTAAGGATGCTCTCCGCCTTTTATTCCCATAGCAAAAAGAAGGTCACGTGTTGCCGCAGTACGCAGAACGAAATTTATCCACATCGGCATAACAAAAAGAAGAACGGTTGCTTTGCCGAAATTCATATTGCGTTTGGCTAAGATAAATGCTGCAGGATAACCCAGAAGAAGGCATATTGCAGTATTTAAAAAGCCTATAAAAATACTGAACATCAGTGTGTTGATGTTATGTGCACCTGAAAAGAACGTGCGGAAATTTTCAAATGCCAGCGCCCCGCTCTCGTCGGTAAATGCGTATGCAATAATAAGAAACAGAGGTATAAGTACGAACAAAATAAGGAATACAGCATACGGGAGGGCTAAAATCTTTCTCGAGAAAACTTTATTTTTTAGCATATTTCTTTGCCTCCCCTTTCAAGGTGAGCTTTATATCCTCCGCCTTAACAGACAGACCGACAAGGTCATTTTCATCATAGGTATACTCTGTATCAAGGACGAAATCCTCATCCTCGCCTGTGCGGATAGTAAGCTGATAATGGTCGCCCTTATAGATTATGGAAACAATTTCACCCCTTACGATACCTGCCTCATCATCGTCGAGTATTTCAATCTTATCAAGACCGATTGTGGCAATAACATCGGCATCGGTAAAGTCATATCTAATACCGTCAGGACCTATCACATAGCCGTCCTCGTCAATTGTGGAACCTGGAACAAGAGATGTTATGTCACAGTCAAAGGCGCTTTCTGAAATAACAACACGGTTATTTTTATCAATATATGCATCGTTATAAATATTGGCGGTAAGCTCTTTTTTCATAATATGTATACCGTCAGGCTCAATATCAAAACCGTAGGTTTTACTGGCCTCAAGATTACGGGTATCAACAATAACAAGCTCATTTCTGCCGACCATCATTATGTATTCGTAGTGAATACCCTTGAAAATCTTGCTGACGATTTTGCCGCTAGCCATACCCTCGCCCTCTTTTGTGATGTGAACATCTTCAGGACGGATAACAACGTCAACCTTTTCATTCTTCGGAAATTCGTCAACGCAGTCAAAGGTATGGTTAATAAAGCGAACCTTTTTGTCGCCCGTAACTGTACCGCTGTATATATTACTCTCGCCAATGAAGTTTGCAACAAAGGCGTTTTTCGGCTCATTATAAATATCCTCGGGTGTGCCGATTTGCTGTATCATACCGTCCTTCATAACAACAACTGTATCTGAAAGGGTGAGAGCCTCCTCCTGATCGTGTGTAACGTAAATAAAGGTTATGCCGAGCTTTTTATGCATTTCCTTAAGCTCGAGCTGCATATCCTTACGCATTTTA
>JAEIGA010006658.1_pt1 | contig 17602 bp, 12 predicted proteins | sample 9270691 | NCBI WGS metagenome assembly JAEIGA01 (sample SAMN17057246, study PRJNA624740) | gut metagenome | biome: biome; isolation source: fecal sample | host: Bos grunniens | place: China: Xizang | collected 2019 | reverse complement strand
CATGCTTTCTTTTGATTTTACCTGTTCCGGTAAGAGCGAATCTTTTTTTGGCACCGGAGTTAGTCTTAACTTTTGGCATTTTTTTAAAAAAATTATTAGTTAACAATTATCGGTAGCGTACTATCCAACACTACTCGCTTTTTTATTCTTCATTTACCTTTTCAGCTGCAGGCTTTGCCGGTTTCTCTTTCTTTGCCGGAGTTGCCTTCTTTGCCGAAATCATAATTGTCATACGCTTTCCTTCGAGCACAGGCATCATATCTACCTTACCGTACTCCTCAAGATCTTTTGCAAAACGGAGAAGAAGAATCTCACCCTGCTCCTTGAAAAGGATTGAACGTCCTTTGAAGAAAACGTAAGCCTTAACCTTGTCACCGTCCTGGAGGAAACTGATTGCATGCTTTAGCTTGAAGTTGTAGTCGTGCTCGTCGGTCTGAGGGCCGAAACGAATCTCCTTAACATCTATCTTAACCTGCTTTGCTTTCTGCTCCTTTTGACGTTTCTTCATCTGATAAAGGAACTTTGAATACTCAATAAGACGACAAACAGGAGGATTGGCTGTTGGAGAAATCTCCACAAGGTCCAACTCTTTTTCTTCGGCAAGGGCAAGAGCCTTATGCAAAGGCATAACAACAGACTCGATGTCATCGCCTACTATACGCACCTCATTGGCACGGATTTGTTCGTTTACACGATACTGGTTCTTCAGATTGTCGTTCTTCATTAAAAATTATATAAGTTCCTTTCAAATAAAGCCCTTAACAGGCATAACTTTTCAAAATCGGTTGCAAATGTATTACATATTTGTCACATAACGAAAAGGATTGACCTTTTTTTTCAAAAAAATCAAAAAATATTCAATGACAAACATATAAAAGCGGTGCAACCACCGCTTTTATATAATTATTAGTATATTATTCGGTTACAACAACCTCCTTGCGGATTGTACGGGTACGAATCTCCTCGCAGATAGCCGATACAAATTCAGAGATAGGCTTAACACCTTCATCACCAGCAAAACGACTACGAACTGCCACTGTACGATTCTCCTCCTCCTGCTGACCAAGAACAAGCATATAAGGAACACGATTGTTACGTGCCTCACGAATCTTGTATCCTATTTTCTCGGAACGGTTGTCGACATGCACAAGCACGCCGTTCTTCTTCAACTCGGCAGCTACCTCATAAGCATAGTCGCCATATTTCTCCGAGATTGGGAGAATGCGAACCTGTTCGGGACACAACCATGTGGGGAATTTACCCTCATATTTCTCTATCAACCATGCAAGAGTACGCTCATAGCAACCCATACTTGTACGATGAATAATATAAGGACGAACCTTTTCACCATTCTGATCGACATAGTACATATCGAACTGCTCGGCAAGCAATGGATCCCACTGAACGGTAATCATCGTATCCTCCTTGCCATATACGTTCTTGGCATTGATATCCACCTTTGGGCCATAAAATGCAGCACCACCCACCTCTTCAACAAAAGGAATCTCAAGTTCCTTAAGCATCTGACGAATGTGTTCCTGTGTCTCTTCCCAAACCTGGGCGTCACCGATGTATTTTGCGCGGTTCTCAGGATTCCACTTTGCAAGAACATATGTCACATCATTCTGCAAACCAAGTGTTTCCATAACATGCTTTGCAAGAGCAAGACACTTCTTGAACTCCTCGACCATCTGGTCGGGACGTACAATAAGGTGACCTTCGCTGATTGTAAACTGACGGACACGTGTCAAACCGTGCATCTCACCTGAATCCTCGTTACGGAAGAGTGTCGATGTCTCGCTGTAACGCAAAGGCAGGTCGCGGTATGAGTGATGTGTAGCCTTATATACATAGTATTGGAAAGGACATGTCATTGGACGCAAAGCAAACACCTCCTTATCATTCTCCTCATCACCAAGGACAAACATACCATCCTTGTAGTGATCCCAGTGACCCGAAATCTTGTAAAGGTCGCTCTTTGCCATAAGAGGAGTTTTGGTGCGGACATAGCCCCACTCGTTATCCTCCAAGTCTTCAATCCATCGTTGCAATGTCTGAACAATCTTTGCACCCTTTGGCATGAGCAAAGGCAAGCCCTGACCGATAACATCGACAGTTGTAAAGAGTTCCATTTCACGACCAATCTTGTTGTGGTCGATATTCTTGATATGTTCAAGGTGTGCAAGATATGCTTCACAATCCTCTTTTGTAAAGAAGGCTGTACCATAGATACGCGCCAACGAAGCGTTGTTCTTGTCACCACGCCAATAAGCAGTTGAAGTAGAGAGTAGCTTGAAGCCCTTGATGAGACGTGTGTTCAACAGGTGAGGTCCCATGCAAAGATCGGCAAAATCATCCTGCGAATAGATGGTAATTCTGTCATCACCGGGAATTGCATCGATAAGTTCGAGCTTATATGGCTCGTTCTTGGCCTTCATCATAGCAATAGCCTCGTCACGTGTAACCACCTGACGCTCGATACGTGGGCTTGACTTGATAATTTTCTTCATCTCCTTCTCTATAGCTTCGAGATTCTCCTTTGTAAACGGAGCACACTCGAAATCGTAGAAGAAGCCTGTTTCTGTTGCAGGACCGATAGTAAGTTTTGCATCGGGGAACAGATGCTTTACAGCCTCTGCCATGATATGTGTAGCAGTGTGACGCAATACATGCAATGCCTCTTTTGACTCTATACCTACAAGTTCCACACATGCGCCGTCGGCCGGAACATCACGGAGGTCGATAACTTTCTCGCCCTCTTTTACAGCAACATAGCTGTTCAGCAATTTAGGATCTACAGAAGAGATTATTTCGATATACGACTTACCCTCTGCTGCAAATTCCTTTACATCGCCACCAAACGAAATCTTAATCATATTGTTGTTTTTTTATTTATATTCAAAATAGAGGCTCTTAGCCACTTTAACATGCGAAGATAGTGAAAAATAGATAAACGACAAAACCACGAAGAATAATTAATATGCGCACTTAAGCCTATTTAACTCCTGCAACCCTGTTGCCGGAATAAATAAAACGCTTTATGACATTATAAGCCTGGAAAATTCCCAGTTCACCGGCTTTACTCAAATCGGCCACACCCTGCTCGACATTACCGATATACAACCGCGCAAGACCACGATTGAAATAGGCTTCGGCAAAACGGTCGTCAATCTCTATGACCTTGGAGTAATTTACAATAGCCGACTTGTAATCGTTCAATTTAGCCAGCACATTGCCACGATTGAAATAGGCATATACAAAATCGGGGCAAAGAGCTATAACTTTATCAAGGTCGGATTTTGCAAGACGATAATCGAAACTCATACCCGACTCATCTCTTCGGCCCTCGCCGCCTGCACCGTCCAGACGTTCTGTCTCAAGCTGTTTTTGGCGGACGAATGAACGCACAAAATACAACTCCCACGACGTGCTGTCAACACGAACGGCATTATCAAGGTCTATCAGAGCCGACTCCAAGTCTTGCACAAGATAATAATTAATTGCGCGGAGCATAACATCATGCGTAGCTTTTGGACTATCCGCAATACGTTTTGACAGATTATCTATATTTTCGAAACAGCGTTGCACTTCACCTTCGGCAAGAGCCCGCTCATCGTTGGCAATGAGAAGAGACACTTCATTATGGCTATTGAGTTCCTCAAGAGGTTTACAGAAACGAGGCAATGCATCCAAATCATTATCGTTCTTATAATATGTAAGGACAAACACCGGCTCAAGTTCAACAAAGACATTGCGGTCCTGCACTTTTCCACGATATTCCGTTGTGTATTGTTTGGCATAGAGATCGTCGGCAACAACCATCTTGTTATAATTCCGCACATTGGCATCAGAGCGTTTACGTGTCTTGTCGTTTTCGGCAGAATACTCTTCCGTTACAGCATCCACTCCTTTATTATATATATCAAGCTGACGTTTAAAGAGCCATTTCTCATCAGCCTCTGCACCTTTTTTATCGCCACTTTTCCGACGTGCCGACGCTCGACAACTATAGGCATACTCAAAATTAGGATAATCATCGATTACCCTGTTGTAATCCTTTATAGCACCTTTGTAATCACCTATATTCTCACGCAACAGCGCACGATTAAAACGCGCCATAGTATTGTCGGGATCAATTCCGAGAACCTTATCGAAATCCTCAATAGCCAGATTATCATCGCCAACATTCATACGCAACAAACCGCGATTATAATGTGCAATAAAATTACCTGGCTCAACATACAACGCCATATCATAATCATCCATTGCTCCACGCAGATTGTTGCGATGATAGCGGACCAGGGCTCTATTTATATAACTGTTGGCACGAGCCGGCATAAGTTCAATGGCGCGGTCAAGGTCTTTTTCGGCAGCCTCATAATTCCCCATACCGCCGAGAACGATAGCCCTTGCATCATAGACTTCGGCCGAGAATTTATCATACGCGACTGCCTTCTCCACCATATCCAAAGCATGCAGTGTATCACCAAGATTTAGAGAAATCTGCGTACGTAAAAGGTAGGCAGTACTATTACGTGGAGAAAAGAGAAGCAAAGAGTCCACTACTCCGGCAGCCTTATCCCAATCTCCCGACTGCATAGAGAGCACACCAAGATTCTGCCAAAGAGCAGGATTCTGCATGTCGTATTTTATAGCCATCCTGAAATCCTTTTCCGCCAATGCCACGCTATCCATTCTGGCATGACACATTCCGCGCAACTGATAACACTGAGCTATATACGGATTCCTTTCTATCGCAGAACTGAAATCCTCACATGCACCTACAAAATCATCAAGATAGAATTTTGCAAGACCACGATAAAAGTATGGTTCATGCAAAAAAGGTTTTGAATCTATTACCTTATTAAAATATTGTATAGAAAGCACATAATCCTCGAAATAGAGCGCATTGCGCCCTATTTCCATAACTCTCGTTGTATTCAACTGTGCATTGCACAGCGTGGAAACGAACAAAACGAGAGAGAGTATTATTGCCTTAAAGATTCTCATCTAAGCACACGCTTTGTCTTATAAGCGCAGCTCACTTTACCCTTTGCCAAATTACCAAGCTTATTCTTGTTCATCTGACGGCGTAAAGGTGACAGATGGTCAGAGAATACCTTACCCTCGAGGTGATCGAACTCATGCTGCATTGCGCGCGCAAGGAAGCCTTCTACCCACTCATCGTGTTCAACAAAATTCTCATCGAGATACTTTACATGAATACGGGTAGGACGGGTAACCTTTTCGTGTATGCCGGGAAGACTCAAGCAGCCCTCATCCATAGAATCGGTCTCATCGGAGGTTTCGAGAACTTCCGCATTGATATATACTCGGCGGAAATCCTTATATTCAGGATAATCATCAGAGAGAACATCGAGGTCGATAACCACAAGGCGTATCGCCAAGCCAATCTGAGGCGCAGCAAGACCGATGCCTTCGGCATTATACATGGTTTCGAACATATTCTCTATCAACTCTTTCAGTTGGGGATAATCGGGTGTAATATCCTCTGCAACTTTTCTCAGCACAGGCTGACCGTACAAATAAATAGGTAGTATCATTGTTTTGTGTTAATTATATTACATACGCATTCTGCGGCTCTCCATAAAGGACTGCAGAATAATTGTCGCACTCACCTCATCGACAAGTTCCTTGTTTCGGCGTGCCATTTTTCCTATCCCCGAAGCAAGTATCGCCTGATGTGCCAGCACCGAAGTAAAACGCTCATCGTGATACTCCACAGGGATATCGGGCAACAATTTACGCAAATGACCTACAAAAGGTCTTATGCGTCCCATATTCTCGGAAGGCTGATTATTCATCTGCTTTGGCAAACCCACAACAATCAGCTCTACAGGCTCTTTCTTCACATAATCGAGAATAAAATCGACCAGGTCGACCGTAGCCACCGTAGTCAATCCATTGGCTATTATCTGAAGTTCATCGGTAACAGCCAAGCCGGTTCTTTTTTTTCCGTAATCTATCGCAAGTATTCTTGCCATGCGTTTTTTATTTTAGCAATCAGTTTACAAAGTTATGTAATTTGAATGAAAGGTCTTTACAATCAATGCAAAAAAATGCAAATAAACAGACAAGGCGCAAAGCTCCTTGCCTGTTTATATTCAAAAAGTATCCGAATTACATCAAGCTGTTTGCAAGTGCAAGAATCTCCTCACCGATAGCATCTGCAGCCTCCTGTGTAGGACCTTCAGAATAGATACGGATAATTGGCTCTGTATTACTCTTGCGAAGGTGTACCCAAGTTTCGGGGAAATCGAGCTTAACGCCATCAACAGTATTGATTTCGGCTTTTCCTGCGTATGTAGCCTTAATCTTCTCAAGGATTGCGTCAACATCGCAACCGGGCTTGAGGTCGATACGGTTCTTACCCATGAAATATGCAGGATAGGTAGCACGCAATTCGCTTACTGTCTTTTTCTCGTGAGCAAGGTGACTCAAGAACAAGCAGATACCCACCAAGGCGTCACGACCGGCATGACAAGCAGGATAGATTACTCCACCGTTACCCTCGCCGCCGATGATTGCATTTGTCTCGCGCATTTTTGTAACAACGTTCACTTCACCAACAGCCGATGCTGTATAAGTGCAACCATGAGCATTTGTAACATCGCGCAAAGCGCGTGTTGAGCTGAGGTTAGAAACAGTGTTACCAGGAGTATGCTTCAAAACATAATCGGCAACAGTTACAAGAGTATATTCCTCGCCGTACATCTCACCGTTCTCGCAGATGATAGCCAAACGGTCAACGTCCGGGTCAACAACAAATGCAACGTCGTTGCCACCCTTCGCCATAAGGCCCATGATATCGCCCAAGTTCTTAGCAAGAGGCTCGGGGTTATGCTGGAAATCACCTGTTGGCTCGCAATAGAGCTTGTCAACCTTTGTGATACCGAGTTTCTCGAACAACTGTGGCAGAATAACACCACCTACAGAGTTCACACAGTCGATAGCAACCTTGAAGTTTGCTGCCTTGATAGCCTCAACATCAACAAGAGGCAATGCAAGAACAGCATCGATATGTTTTTCGTTATATGTCTCATCAAGACGATACTTACCAAGTGTCTCAACATCGGCATAGTCAAACTCCTCTGCAGCTGCAATACGGAGAACCTCTTGACCTTCGGCAGCGTTCAAGAACTCGCCTTTTTCGTTAAGAAGTTTAAGAGCATTCCACTGACGTGGGTTATGGCTCGCTGTGAGGATAATACCACCACATGCCTCTTCCATTGTAACAGCAACCTCTGTTGTAGGTGTAGAAGCAAGACCTATATCAACAACATCGAAGCCCATACCCATAAGAGTACCGCAAACGATTTTGTTTACCATATCGCCTGAAAGGCGAGCATCGCGTCCTACAACAATCTTGTTTGTTGTCTTTGTAGTTGTCTTACGTATCAGCGCTGCATAGGCTGATGTCAATTTTACAACGTCAAGAGGTGTCAAACCTTCATCGGCTCTACCACCGATGGTGCCTCTGATTCCGGAAATAGATTTAATCAGTGTCATGTTGGTTATAAGTTGAAATATATGTTTTAATCAATTTTCAAATCAAAATCACTCTTCGTCGAAATCGTATAAGTCTTCGGGATAGAAAGTTATCTCATACAAACAAGGATACACATATGTCGCAGCATTCGATGTTCCTTTTGAGTGCGGTACAATGAGCTTCACCTTTGCATATTGCGACTGGTAACGTGTAAACCACAAATAGCTGAACGGAACAAGCCAACCTGTAGGAACATAACTACTACCATATATATTCGTCATCATGCCATATGTAAATGCAGCCGAATATGTTCCGCTTGTATTTGTCACACGCATTTCGTCGTGATCGGGACTATATTTGTTACTTGACAAAGTTTCTCCGTCCTGGATATTGTATTCGGTATAGTTGGCATAGATATATCGTGTATCGCCATCTTCTATCCGACGCGCATCGGTGGCATCCTTTGGATTATGCACAATCTGCATATACACACCATCAATCTCCACAAACTCATTACGTTGCACATCAGTTACATAATCTTTCGCAACAAAATCCTGGTATGTTATAACTGTTATACCATTATTCTTGATATAATTCTTTATGGCAGCAACCTCCTTTTCCTTCATCTCGGAATAGGTTACTGTTTTATCGCATGCCACAAAAGAGAATAGAAGCAAGATATAAAAAAAGATATTTTTCAACTTATCATTCATCATTTTACAATAAGAGCAAAGCTCTTGTTTATGCAACAATTTCCAAAATTACAATTTTTCGCAAAGATACCAAAAACAACAATGAAAAAATCTTTATATTTATAAAATAAATAAAAAAGCAGATTGTTTATTAATCACACGCAAGCTGTTTCGCATACTTTCTTATTGCTAAGCCAAAAACACGTACAGCCTCATCCATGGTGCAATGCAATTCACCGCCCGAAGCATTCTTGTGTCCACCGCCATTAAAGAATTCTGCTGCAACCTCATTACAAGGAAAATCATCAACGCTACGCAACGAAACATTTATTTTGCCGGGATGTTCCTCGCGCAAGAAACAAGAAAACCGAACACCCTTTATCTGCAATGGCTGATTCACAAGCCCCTCTGTATCACCTTTCATCGCATAAAAACGTTGCAATTCATCATTGTTGAGCGTAATAAGCGCTGCATTATATTTATTATACACCTTAAGTTTCTTGTAAATAGCATAACTTTGCAACCTCATACGTGTTATCGAAGAGCTATAAAAGACCTTTCGGTATATCAAATCTTTATCAATACCTTTCTCGAGCAATGACGCTACTATAAGAAATATATCTTTGCGCGACGATGCATACGCAAAAGCGCCGGTATCGGTCATCATGCCCGTATATATACACTGTGCCATTTCATTAGAGAGCAGCGTATCACCGGAAAGGCTTGTTATAAGCCTATACACAAGTTCTGAGGTTGAACACGCCTCGGGAAAAGAGACCTGCACAAAAAAATCATCCGACGGAAAGAGATGATGGTCAACAAGCACCTTTGGAGCTTTACTCATAGACACATAGGCACTCACGTCGCCAATACGATTAAGTGCATTGAAATCGAGACAAAAGAAAGCATCGGCCTGTTCTATAACCTCTTTTGCCTTTTCGGGATTGTTCTCATAAAGAACTATATTTTCGGCCGCTGGCAACCATGCCAGAAAATCGGGGAAGGCATTAGGCAAGACAACAACAACATCTTTGCCGCACGCTCGCAAATAATGATATAACGCAAGCGATGAGCCAAGCGCATCACCATCGGGATTCTTATGCGACAACAACACTAAACGGTTACTATCTGATATTATCTTTTCAATAGCAGAAATGCTGCTTTGTGGGATTATTTTTTCAATCATATTCAATAAATATATGCGAAGATAAACAATAGAACGGAAATGGCAGACTGTTTTGTCATTTATTTATCTCTCATCGGTATCAAATCAAAATTTCCATCTTGAACAACAACCTTCATGGCACCGGTATCAGCAATATCCACGACCTCTATTCCCAACTGCGAATATTCACGTATTATTCTTTCGCGGCTATGTTTATACAATGAAGCATCAACAACAACACAGGAAGCCGGATAAATCTTTACAAGTTTATTTATACGTCCCAAGAAACCACGACACAACACAAGAATATCGACAGGCTCCGCATTTACATTTTCAGCCCAATGCGGATTATCGAGCATCTTCACTTTTATATCATCAAAAACAAAGAGCCCATCATTATATTGCACAACGGAATCGTTATATCCATAAGAGACCCACTGCGGGATGGGCAAAGCCTTCTGCTGCAGAAAAGGCTTTGACACATATTCATATTCGGCATCAAGCTGCGGTACGGTGGAGACAAGATAATTATCGCCACCTTCATAAACAAGATGCACAAGTGGATTCTTACGATTGTTGTATATTATCATATAATTGCCATCATCTGCAGTTCTGACAAACAAGAAATATGCCAACATCACAAACACCGCAATGCAAGACACCGACACAGCTAACCATGTCCTTCTTTTAAACAATGCAACCAAAAACAATACAACAAAAAGCGCAACGCACACTGCACCCCAAACAGTCAAAGGCGGCAAAGCAAAAGATGCACCCGGCAAGAGAGCAACATTCTCGACACCCGCATTCATTAAATCAACAACAAAACCAAGCAGCCATGCCACACCATGTTGTAACAAGGGTATTGGAGTCAACAGCCACAATATCACGACAAGCATTATAACCACAAAATCCAAAGGCACAACAAAGAGATTGGTAAGCAAAAAATAGAGCGGAAAAACTCCGAAATAATACCATATAAAAGGCAAAACACCCACTTGTGCCACAACTGACAATATAAGAAGATTTACCACATAGCCATACACCGCACCATGCTTATAAACACCAAGGAAATCCCGTAATGGAGGTGCAAGCAAAAGTATAGCCAGAACAGCAGAAAACGACAGTTGGAAACTTACATCAAAAAGCAGATGAGGCGAGAACAGAAGCATTACAATCGCTGCAAACGAGAGCGAACTGACAGGCGAAACATCATAACCAAGCAAACGCCCCGATGACATCAATGTAAACAACATTGCCGAGCGCACGACCGATGGCGAAAGTCCTGCAACAAATGCAAATCCCCAAAGAACGAGAATTATTGCCAATTCACGAAAAAACCTATAGACACGAGAAGCATTACGCAACGGTATTACAAATGCCAGCAACATATACAGAATACCAAGATGCAATCCTGACAAAGCAAGAATGTGACTTGCTCCAGCCACCGAATAACTCTCTTTCAACTCTTGCGGAAAATCTCGTTTCTCACCCAAAGTAAGTGCAGAAAGCAAGGCAAGAGATTCTCCTTCAAATCCAAGACGCTCATAAAGAACAATAACCTTTGAACGCAATTCCAAGGCATATATCTGCAGATTTTTCTTTTCTTGAGGCAGAATCCTCCATTTCCTGTCAGGGACATAAGCTGTTCCTGTCACACCTTTTACATAATAATATCTTTCAATGTCAAACTCTGCAGGATTACCCCTGTTCTCAGGCGGTGTGACTTTCACTTCAAAAGTCAGAACATCTCCGGCAGACAACTCTTCGGAGGCAACAGTACGAGGAAAATAGAGATAAACAAGCCCTTGAGTTCGCTCCCTGCCGACAAGAGAATCATTTTTTGATATTAATTCGGCAAGAACCTTTACATTCGTTCCACGAACAGTAGGCATCTCGACGAGGGAGGCTGTATAAAAATCTTTTTTACCACCCCACTGCGGTGCTTTTCTTTGAGCCTGCGCATTTTCGACAAAAAGGCCCACCGACAGCATAAACACCATTGTCCCAACGCCAAACAGCCATTTGGGAGCAAAGCGTATCATCCCTATCGAGAGCATCAACAGCGAGGGTATAAAAACAGTCAAGATGTGCAACAATGAGATATCGCACACCCAACCGATAACAATACCGGCCATAAGCGGTATTGCCAACCTTAAAAGAGGATTTTGATAAAATATATTTTTGCTTGCCACGTTACATTGCACGCAATGCCGAGATTACCGCATTCGGGTCTGCGGCTTTGAACACCGCATTACCGGCAACAAGGGCATCAGAACCGGCATCGGCCAAGAGTTTTCCCGTTTCCACATTGACTCCGCCGTCAACCTCAATCAAAGCCTTTGAGCCTGTAGAGTCGATAAGTTCACGCAATTCACGAACCTTATTGACTGTATGAGGTATAAATTTCTGACCGCCGAAACCGGGATTCACGCTCATAAGAAGAACAAGGTCGAGTTCTCCTATTATATCCTTCAACAAATGTACCGGAGTCGAAGGATTGAGTGTTACACCGGCCATCATTCCCGCATCCTTTATCTGTGTAACAGCACGATGCAAGTGAGTACAAGCCTCATAATGAATATTCATTATACGGGCATTCAAATCCTTGACTGCAGGCAGATAATTCATTGGATTGACAACCATCAGATGCACATCAAGTGGTTTTTCGCATAGTTCCGCAACATATTTCAACACTGGAGGACCAAACGAAAGGTTTGGAACGAACACTCCGTCCATAATATCGATATGCAACCAGTCGCACTCGCTGTTATTAATCATTTTCAAATCGTCCTGCAAGTTGCCGAAATTAGCCGACAACAACGATGGTGATACTATCTGCGCCATATTTTCTTAATTTATTAGCGCGAAGATAGAAAAAAGATAAAGGAAATGCAAGCCAACAAACGAGAAAAGGTTATTTGCTCCTTAACTATTATTTGACTATCTTCGCACAAAAGAACAAAAACAGTACAATAATATGAAAAAAATCAGATTCTTTTCACTGCTGTGCGCCATGCTTCTTGGTGCAATATCAAACGTATGGGGACAGACGGAGAGCGCAGATGCATTTTTCTCAAGTTCATTTAAAAAAGGTACACCCGTTCAAATAACCAACAACAGAGACAAAGGATTTTCGATAAAATTCGGCAATGCTGAAGATATTGTCGGAATGCCTATAAAAAGCGGCGCTGCATCATATACCACCGAAGATATATGGTATCTTGTAGGCAATGCCGACGGTTTCAAGATGTACAACTACAACTGTGGAAAGAAATATGCCCTTAAGCTCAATGGCACAGACAACGAGGCGCAGGCTGTAATGAGCAAAGTAGAAGAGGCGACAACACTGATTCTCACCAAGCAAGAAGACAACAGCTATACTATATCGCCAAAGGAAAATCCCGGCATGAGTTTCAACATGTTCGGTGGCGCAGGCAGAGATATAAAGTTATACCCAAGTGAGGATGCCGGAGGACACTGGAACTTTAAGGTTCTTGACATGAGCAAGCCTTTGAAACTCAAATACAATGCACAACTGCAGGGAGGTTTCGACACCAACTACAAGATTGGCAACATAGCTATAACCATCGACGGCAACACCAGCAACACCCTGCTCGACAAGAACAGCCTACCCAAAGCCACCACATGTTACCTGCCAGAAGATGCCACATTCAGCATAGCAACAGGACTTATATGCCATGGTTGGAAGATGGACATCAACGGCGGTGTGAGCATGACCGACCACACATTGCCGGCCAAAGGAATGGAAGTAACAATAAACATTGCCGTTGACAAGAACAACAAACACCAATATCTCTATTACTCGCCCGACGAAAAAGGTGTACCCTACCGCATCCCGGCCATAACAACCACAGCCAACGGCTATGTATTCGCAATCAACGATTACCGTCCATGTGGCAACGACATTGGTTTCGGCGAGGTTGACCTTGTAATGCGCCATAGCACAAAAGCCGGTGACGAGTGGGACGGCCATTCATGGACAGAGCCGGTTACAATAGCAGACGGAGTGGGCAAAGCCGCAAAAGAGACATGGCTCACAGGATTCGGAGACCCCGCAATTGTTGCCGACCGCGAACACAACGAGATTCTCGTGATGAGTGTATGCGGTAACCGCCTTTGCTGGCACGGAAACTACGGAGCAGGAACAGCCGAAAACCCGGAGAATCCCAACCGCATGGCACGCCTGCGCATAAAGTTCAACGAAGAGACACAAGAATGGGTTGCTACACAACCCGAAGAGGTTACATACGACATATACCCATTGTTCAAAGATAAAAACGGAAAAGCCCATATTGGTTCAATGTTCATTGGTGCAGGCCGCATGGCTCAGAGCAGCATGATAAAAGTAGGAGAATACTATCGCATATATTGCGCCGTTTGGGCTGTAGAGACAGGCAGCTACCGTCACCACAACTATGTACTATACTCCGACGACTTTGGCGAGACATGGAACCTGCTTGGCGAACTTGGCAACGACTTCAACGATAGCCCTGCGCCATACGGTAACGAGCCTAAATGCGAAGAGTTACCCGACGGCAGTGTTCTTTTGAGCAGCCGCAAGGGTTACGGACGCTACTACAACGTATTCCACTACAGCAACTTCGAAAAGGCCGAAGGTCAATGGGACGGTGCAGTTTCAACAGATGTAGTGGGCAACCTAAAGTTCGGCCGTAACGACACCAACGGAGAGGTGTTGCGAATAGGAAATATTCTTTTCCAATCGGTTCCCACAGGCGACAGCCGAAGCAATGTATCGGTATATTACAGACTTTTGAGTAATGCCCCCGCAACATACACTCCCACGGAACTTTCAAAGAAATGGACAAAAGTAGAAATTTCGGACAGAGGCTCTGCCTATTCTTCGATGTGTATTCTTCCCGACGGAGAAACGATAGGATTATTCTACGAAGAAGAACCTGGCGGTTACTCCATGGTTTATGTACCTATTAATATAAAGGAGAAGATTAATGCCACTACTTACACAGAGGGGATAGAACATTGTCCGCATTGCGACAAATAAATTACTCTTGTTGGTGGAAAACCGCGGGTAAGTGTAACTACCCCGCTTTAGCAAAGAAGGACGAGCAACGTTGTTGTGGAGGGAGATTCATTCACTGCCGTTGGTGCAGACCGACGTGCCTGCCCAATGTAAATGTCGCGAACTTGTCATCTCGATGGAGCGCCAGCGACGAGAGATCTCTCCCATTCGGTCGAAATGATATGGTCCGCGGTCTTCGCTCCGCCATGGGTCGGCAAACGTAGTAATCTTAGATATCCTAGCTACCGTAGTGTCGTTTCTCGATAATCCTTAATCGTTGCTCGTTAATCCTAGTTATCTTATTTATCGTAACCGTAGGGGCGGGGTCGGACCGCCCAATGGTATTCTGCCGCAGCTTTTAACCTTTACGCAGTTGTCTTATTTTGTTTTTGTAGTCTTTCTCAATGTCCTTTTTGGGCGCAAAAAGGACGAAAAACGCCCGGCACACAGTTTCGAAAGTCGCTCAATGCTCTTGCTCGTGAGTTGTAAACAACATCACTCATTCGCTTTTCGCTTGCCGTTATTATCTTAACGTGGCAATTCAGGGAATGGGGATACTCGCATTCCACACACTAACAGCAACGCGAAAAACATCGCTCAAACATTCCCCATTCTTTCTCCTGGCTTGCCACTAATAATAACTATTTCTCAAACGGTGCCGGTTTTGTTTGGGGAAAAGACAACTAAGATTTTGCTGTTCGGGCAAACACACCACAAACAACCAATGGGCGAACACATCGGTTCGCCCATACAACACATCGTCACCCCAGCGCCCCCTGCAAAAACAGCCCTCTTGCGTGTAAGAGGGACGAGCAACGTACTTGCGGAGGGATATTAAAAATCCCCACATGGCATTACTGCCACATGGGGAACGCATGAGAAAAAATTACAACTTATTTACTTTATCAAAACTCGCTGTCCATTTATAATATAAATGCCACGTTCAAGATTTTCTGTATTAGTGAGTCTATTTCCTCTAAGGTCATAAATAACATTCAAGTTTGGATTAGCAGTATCTTCAACTTGCACATCGTCAATAGCAGCCGCATCAAACTCACATATATTCAAGAAATCGCTCCATCCGGCAGTTGATGCGTAAACATCTTTAGTACCATAAGGAACATAAAGAGTACACTTGCTCTTATCAACATCATAGAAAACATTATTTCCAGGAACAAACAAATCTTCTTTAGCAATATATGATTTTATACTTGTAAGAGCCGGACAATAAGCAAATGCATATTCTCCAATGCTTTTAACACTGCTTGGAATAACAACATCTGTAAGCGCATAACAACCACCAAACACAATCTCTCCAAGACTTTCAACACCTTCAGGAATCTCTATACTACTGATAGCTGTATTATCAAAATTTTCATCCCCTATATATTTTACACTATTAGGAATTTCAACACCAATTATTTCTTCCATTTCAGAAAAAGCCCCATCTGTAATACTTATTGTTCCATCTTTTATCACAACAATTGTATTTTCCGGCATATCACCTTTATAATCATAAAGAACATTTCCAGCATATACAACTCCATCGGGCTGGTTATTATACCAGTAAGTACCATAGAACGCATCACCACCAATGATTACAACGCTGTTAGGAATTTCAATATTTGCAAGACCAGAGCAACCAGAGAACGCAGAGCCACAAATCATAATTGTTCCATCTTTTACAACTATAGATGTATTGCTTGGCATTTCACCTTTATAGCCATAAAGTATTCGTCCTACATATACAACACCACCGGGCAGATTATTATACCAAGCTGTACCGTTAAATGCTCCTCCACCTATGTATGTAACACTGCTGGGAATTTCAATGCTTGTAAGGCCCGTACAATAATAGAACGCCCACTCTCCAATGCTAATAACACTATTAGGAATTTCAATGCTTGTAAGGCCGGAGCAACTCCAGAACGCACCGTATCCAATACTTGTAACACTGCTCGGAATTGTAATATTTGTTAGCCCGGAACAATTATAGAAGGCTCTGTCTCCAATAGTTACAACTCCATTAGGTATTGTAGATTTATTACAACCCAAAATTAAAGTATTAGTCGATGTTTCTATAATGGCATTACAATTTTCACGGCTGTCATATTTTGGATTACCTTCTTTTACTATAATACTTTCAAGTTTAGAGCAACCACTAAACGCTTCATCTCCAATACTTGTAACGCTGCTGGGAATTTCAATACCTACAAGCTCATTAGAATAAGAAAACGCTCTTTCAGTAATCATAGTTGTTCCATCTTTTACAACTATAGATGTGTTTTCCAGCATTGCACCTCTATATCCATAAAGAACATTTCCTATATATATAACTCCAGCGGGCAAGTTATTATACCATGGAGTACTTTCAAAAGCACCAGGTCCAACACTTGTAACGTTATCAGGAACTGCAATGTTTGTAAGATTGAAGCAAGCATAGAACACACTAGCTCCAATGCTTATAACACTGCTTGGTATTTCTATACTTGTAAGGCCAGAGCAATTATAGAACGCTTCATGCCCAATACTTGTAACACTATTAGGAATTTCAATGCTTGTAAGGCCGGAGCAATAACAGAACGCATTCTCTCCAATGCTTGTAACTCCATTAGGAATTGTAGAGTTTTTACAACCTAATTTTAAAGTATTGGTAGCAGTTTCTATAATGGCATTACAATTTTCACGGCTGTCATATTTGGGATTACCTGATTCTACTATAATACTTTCAAGATTAGAGCAACCACTAAACACTGCATCTCCAATACTTGTAACGCTGTTGGGGATTTCAATGCTTGTAAGGCCGAAGCACCTATAGAACGCTTCACCTCCAATACTTGTAACGCTGCTGGGAATTTCAATGCTTGTAAGACCCGAGCAACCAGAGAACACACCATACCCAATACTTGTAACACTATTAGGAATTTCAATGCTTGTAAGACCAGAGCAACCTAAGAACGCACCCTCTCCAAAACTTGTAACACTATTAGGAATTTCAATGCTTGTAAGACCAGAGCAATCAGAGAAGGCATAATTTCCAATGCTTGTAACTCCATTAGGAATTGTAGAGTTTTTACAACCTAATTTTAAAGTATTGGTAGCAGTTTCTATAATGGCATTACAATTTTCACGGCTGTCATATTTGGGATTACCTGATTCTACTATAATACTTT
>JAEIGA010006657.1_pt1 | contig 17604 bp, 17 predicted proteins | sample 9270691 | NCBI WGS metagenome assembly JAEIGA01 (sample SAMN17057246, study PRJNA624740) | gut metagenome | biome: biome; isolation source: fecal sample | host: Bos grunniens | place: China: Xizang | collected 2019 | reverse complement strand
GCACGACGTGCTTTTTTAAGACCATATTTTTTACGTTCAGTAGCACGAGGGTCACGAGTAAGTAATCCTGCTTTCTTTAATGAACTTCTGAAATCTGGGCTAACTAATAATAATGCACGAGCAATACCTAAACGGATTGCACCAGCTTGACCGCTGATACCACCGCCACAAACATTTACATAAATATCATATTGAGTGCTAGTTTGTGTAATATTTAATGGTTGAAGAACGTCTAAACGAACTGCTGCAGATGGAATGTATTCAGCAAAGTTACGATCGTTAATAACGAATTTACCTGTGCCAGGAACCATTCTTACGCGAGCAACTGAACTTTTACGACGGCCAGTAGCTTGATATTGAACTTTTTCCATGATTCATTCCTCCTATTTAACCTTTGGAAGGCTTTCTGGTTTTTGAGCAGCATGTGGATGATTTGGACCTACGTATACATATAAACGACGGTACATGTCATCTCCAAGTTTACCCTTTGGAAGCATTCCGCGAACTGCTTTTTCAACAATCTTTTGAGGTTGTTTGTCAAGCATTTCAGTAGCAGTACGAGTTTTTAATCCTCCTGCATAACCACTGTGGCGATAATATTTTTTATCTGCCCACTTGTTTCCTGTTAATGCAACTTTTTCAGCATTAACTACGATTACATAATCTCCACCATCAATATGAGGTGTAAAAGTAGGTTTATGTTTACCTTTTAAAACGACAGCAACATCTGTAGCCATTCTACCAAGTACTAACTCAGTAGCGTCTACAACATACCACTTACGTTCAACTGATTCATTTGTTTGCATAAATGTTGTACGCATTTAATTATTCCTCCTAAAATTTAATTAATTTTATGATTGAAAAGAGTTTTTCTTAAAGTCCTCTATTCAATCAGTAGAGGGCTGTGGGGTTGTTTTTCAAATGTATCGCATATATTATACATTAAATTGTATTTTTTGTCAAACTAGATAATAGTTTTTTTAACAAATTTTCCTTCAATACGTGTTAAGTTAGACACAGCAATGAATGATGAAGGATCGATTTTTTTAATTTCTTGTACATAACCTGGAATTTCGTAGTGTGATGCAATGATTTCAAGTACTTTCTTTTCTTTTAGAGTATATCCACCAATTACAGAATAAATTGTCATACCGTGATTGAATTTTTCTAAAACTGCCTCACGTAATTCTTCAGCACGTTCTGTATAAACTTGAATTTTAACGTATGTATAAATACGGTAAAATTTATCAACAGTCAAAATAGATACAATTAAGCGAACGACAGTAAATAATGCAGTTGGAACACTAATTAATGCTGAACAACCAATTATACAACAATCTACAATAAATGAATATTTAGTAAATGAAATACTTTTCTTAACTAATAAAGCATTTGCAACAACATCCATACCACCACTTGATCCACCAGCACGAAGGCATAGTGAATTTCCAAACCCTGATATGAAACCACCGATAATTGCAAGCAACAATCTTGTTCCGTTATCAAGAATCATTCCTTCACTTATAAGTTGATTAATCGGATTAAATCCTAAATCAGAAAGCCATTGTAAAAGTGTAACAAAAACTGTTTGTAAACCAACTGATATTAAAGTAAGCACTGCAAATTTCAAACTTACATGTTTAAATCCAACTAAGAATAATGGTATGTTAACTAATGCAATAAAAATACCAAGATAAGGTGTTATTTTTCCAAAGATTGCATGTGATAATAACTGAGAAATACCAGTTACTCCACCAGCAAAGAATTGACCTAAATTCAAACACCAAACAACACCAACAGAATAAATTAAAGTCCCGATAATAACATATAAAGTCATCATCAAAGTTTTTTGATCAAAAAATCGACTATTTTTTACCTGATTACTTGATTCAGTTTTCATTATAATACCTCAAATATATTACTATCTAATTTTAGATCCAGATGACATATTAGGAGTTTCAAGTAACTCAAATTTGCCATCTTCTTCTGCACAAAGAAGCATTCCACTTGATAAGTTTCCACGAATCTTTGTAGGTGCTAGGTTTGCTACTACGACAACTTTTTTACCAATTATTGCATCTGGGGCGTATCTTTCAGCAATTCCAGAAACAATTTGGCGAACTTCTGTTCCGATTTTAACATTTAGTAATAATAATTTGTCTGATTTTTCTACTTTTTTACAATCGATTATTTCCCCAATTCTTAGGTCAATTTTAGAAAAATCTTCGAAACTTATTGTTTCTTTGAAGTCCATTTTTGGAGCTTCTTCCACTTTTTCAACAGCTTCAAGTTCCGCTTTCACATCAAGACGTTTAAATAATGGCTCGATTTGTGTAGCAAGTGGTTTAGTATATTCATAACCAAATGTTAAATTTTCAATATTTCCAAGTTCTAGATTTCCAAGATATTCTAAAACTTTTGTTGTTGATTCAACTAATACTGGATTTAATAAAACTGAAACAATTCTTAAAGATTCAACTAAGTGATACATTACACTCATTAATTCTTTTTTCTTATTTTCATCTTTTGCTAAAACCCAAGGAGTAGTTTCATCAATATATTTATTAGCACGAGTAATGATTTGCCATGCTTTATTAATTGCATTTTGTAAACGGAAACCATTATATTCATGATTAGCCTCAGCTACTGCTTTAGCAATTACTTCTTCTAAATCACTATCAAATGCTGTATTTTCATAATCTTTAGATACAGTACCACCAAAATATTTGTTAACCATTGAGATAGTTCTACTTACTAAGTTACCAAAGTCATTAGCAAGTTCAGTATTATAACGTTCAAAGAATCTTTCATAAGTAAATATTCCATCATTACCTAATGGTAATTCTTTTGCTAGATAATATCTTAATGAATCAACACCATATTTTGTTGTAATATCTTTTGGATAAACAACATTACCACGTGATTTTGACATTTTACCATCTTTCATTAATACCCAACCATGTACATAAAGTTTGAAGTTAATCGGTACACCAGCTGCCATTAAGAAGATTGGCCAATATACAGCATGGAATCTTAAAATGTCTTTACCAATAAGTTGATAAATATTGTCATTGTTAACCCAATATTTTTGATACATTTCATCATTATCAGATCCATATTGTAATGCTGTTAAATAGTTAAATAAAGCATCTAACCAAACATAAATAACATGTTTTGGATTGCTTTTAACTGGAATCCCCCAATTAAATGTTGTACGGCTAATACATAAATCTTCAAGTCCAGATTCAACAAATGAAACAACTTCATTTTTTCTAGTTTCTGGTTGAATAAAATCAGGATGTTCTTTAATAAAATCTAATAATTGATTTTGATATTTTTTTAGTCTAAAGAAATAACTTTGTTCAGATACTTTTCTTGTTGGTTTACCACAGTCAGGACATGTTCCACCTTCACCAAGTTGACTCTTTGTGAAGAACGCCTCACATGATACACAGTAGTCACCAGTATATTCACTTAAGTAAATATCATCACTAGCTAAAAACTTTTCAAAAATTTCAGCTACTTGTTCAACATGGAATTTATCACTAGTACGAATAAATCCATCATGTTCTGCAAGTAAATGTTTCCAAAGTTCTTTCGTATTATCCGCAATTTTGTCGACTAATTCTTGTGGTGTAATTCCTTGTTTTTCAGCCGCTTCTTGTATTTTTAAACCATGTTCATCCATTCCTGTTAAAAAATATGTATCATGGCCACATAATCTATGATATCTAGAAAGGACATCAGCAGCGATTGTTGTATAAGAATTTCCAATATGAACATTACCACTAGCATAATAGATAGGGGTAGTAACATAACATTTTTTTGACATTTTAATATCTCCTTTATTCAAAAATGACATTAAAAAGTTTTAATGTCATTTAAGAAAATTCTTCATTATTATAGTATAAGCATTATGTGCTGCTTTAGATGCAAATTCCATATAAGAATCAATTTGTGAATCACAACCAATAATATCCGAAATTGCTCTTACAACACACCATTTAGTATTATATTTATCACAAATACTCGCAACTGAATATGATTCCATATCAACACCCAGTACAAGTTCTTCTTCAAAATATTTAACAAATATTTCATCAAGATAATTACGATTACCTTGAAATTGATCGGCACTCATTAATGTACCATAAAAAATATTTAATCCCAGTTCTTCATTAATCTTTAAATCATTTTCAATAAATCTTTTTTCTCCACTAATAGCACCAAACTTTGTACCATCTAGTTCCATATCAATATCATAACAACCAACTTTGTTACAAACTACAATATCTAATGGTTTTAAAGATTTATCATATCCACCTGCAATTCCACTATTAATAACTAAACTTGGTTTAAAATGTTCAATCATTAAAAGTGTAACAATCCCAGCCGATACTTTACCAATACCTGATTTAACAAGTACTACTTGATGTTCATTAATGTTCCCTGTAAAAAACTTAAAGCCCATAATCTCTAAAGTATTTGGATTTTTTAAAGATTCTTTAAACGAGCTAAGTTCTTTATCCATGGCACAAATTATACCAATCATTATCTTTTAATTTCCTTATTACTAATTTTTAAAATTTTAACGTAGAATTCTCCACCATTTTCAGGTTTAACATATACAGTTTCCCCTTCTTTTTTATTAACAATAGCATGTCCTAATGGAGATTCATCTGAAATTAATTGTTTTAATGGGTCAGCTTCTAATGTACCTACAATTTTATAAATTTGAACAGCATCATCATCATCGTCTTCATCTTCTAAACCGATAAATTCGATTTTAACCCATTTACCTAAGTTATTAGCTTCTTCACCGATTAATTCATAGTTTTTAAGAATTGCTTCAATTTGTGAAATTCTAGCTGCAATCTTAGATTGTTCATCACGTGCTGCATCATAGTCAGCATTTTCTGATAAGTCACCTTGTGCACGTGCTTCTTGTAATGCACGAATGTTTTCAACACGCGCAACTTGTGTTAACTGTTGTAATTCGTCTTGAAGATTTTTTAAACCTTCTTGTGTTAATGTATATTTTTGATTCATTGTTTATACCACCTTTATTCATAGTATTTTATCAAATTTTAATTAAATTTGCAAGTATTTTATCTAGTTATTGAACTTTTCTAATTAAATCATATTTAGAAACTTTAAAAGGAACATTTATCCAAAACTTTTGTAATGGATGACGAGCTATTTCCATTGTTTCTTGTGTTTCAAAATCAATCATTTGATCAATTATTAACTCTGTGTTTGGAAGATTTGGACCAAAAAATTCAATTTTATCACCAACAACTAAATAATTACGTTGTTCGATTAAAGCTTGTTTAGTCAATTCGTTGTAATCTAGAATCATTCCAACATATTCTTTTGTTGGGATTTCATCACGATTATCATAAAGTTGTCCAGAAACGTCTGGAATACCTTTATAAAAACCAACATTTGTTTCACGGTTTTCTGCTTTACCAATTTCTTTAACTATAAAATCAATAAATTCTTCTGTTAAATTACCATTTGTTTTAACGTATTCATCAATCAACATTCGGTATGCTCTTACAACACACGCTAAATAATAAACAGATTTCATACGACCTTCAATTTTAAGTGAAGCAATACCTAAATCTATAAGTTTTGGAATAAAGCGTACTGCCATCATATCTTTAGAACCAAAATTAAAGTTTTGTGGTAATTTTTCACCATTTTGAACTAATGTATAATTCCAACGACAACTATGAGCACAACCACCTCGGTTAGCATCACGATTAGTCATATGATTACTTAAAACACAGTGGCCTGAATAACTTGCACACATACCACCATGAATAAATACTTCTAGTTCAGTATTAGTATGTTCTTTAATGTAAGTCATTTCATCCATAGTAACTTCACGAGCAAGTACTACTCTTGTTACACCTAATTTTTCATAGTATTCAATACTTGGAACATTAGTAGTAGATTTTTGAGTTGATAAATGAACTTCTAATCCCGGTGCAACTTCTCTTGCTGTCTTTATTATATAAAGGCTAGATACGATTATCGCATCGACCTTAGCAGCTTCTAAAGCTTTTAAATATTCTACTAATCCTTCTAAATCGTTATCGTGTGGAATAATATTCATAGTTACATAAACTTTTTTGTTTAAGTTATGAGCAAAACTAGCTAGTTCAGCAATTTCTAAAACCGAGAAGTTTGATGCTCTAGCACGTAAACTAAATGCTTTTCCACCAACATATACAGCATCCGCTCCATACATTAAAGCAATTTTAGCTTTTTCTAAATTACCAGCCGGAGCCAACAATTCTACTTTATTCATTGTTACCTCCTTTTGTTAGAATACTTTTTTCGTAAAGCAATCCTTTATTTAAATCAAGTCCTAATTTATTTAATTCATCTTCGATATTAAACTCGTTACATTTTAAGTATGTTTGATATAAGTTCGTAATTTTGATAACTAGTTCACTATCTAAGTTAAAAGATTTAATTAGCAAATTAGAAGTTTTGTTTTCAAGTTCTTTTCCTAAATAATAATATCCGTTTAAATAAATCTTCGTACCATTATTTTCAATAATTGGATATAAATCATTTCTAAACTCTTCTATAACATGATATTGATTATTACTATCATATTCTTTACATCTATATTTAAAATAATTACTAATTAATGGTCTTCTTGAATGGAAGATTTCCCAAGGACCAAAGGCTAGTAAAAACATTTGATCGTTATATTTAATATTTTCTAATTCTTTTAGTGATAATTCTGGTGAAACTAAAACATATTTATTATCATCACAAACTATTTGAATATCATATTGATTAGTTAAGTATGTTGATGAAAAATAGACTCTTTTATCTTTTTCAATTAAATTCATTACTCCAAGATCATTATAGAAAAATCCATCAACTAATTCTAAAGAATCAATAAATGCTTTAACTTTTGGTAAATCTTGATCATGAAATATATTTGTTAAATCAATAAAAGCTAATTTATGATTTTCTTTTACTTTTAAAACTATTTCTTTTACTTCTTCAATCGAATAATGATGATAGCATTCACTACTAAAATCTTTTACACCTATTAAATAAGCATCTGCATTCGAATTTAAAACTTCAATATTATTAAGTTCAACAATTAACATTTTCTCTTAATGATGGCTAAGCCATCTCCTCCATCATAAAATGTTACATCAAACATTTCATTATTTTTAATCCAATTAGTAAATCTTTCAATTTTAGTTACTAATTGACGAACATTTCGACTAATTCCTGCATCAGTTTTTTTGATACCATGAAATGAAATATTATCTACGACTATTACACCTTTAGTCTTTACAAATGGTAAAAAACGTTCAAAAAACTTCTGAGATTGTGCTTTTGCACCATCTATAAATAATAAGTCATAATCATCAGATAAACCTGTTAAATCAATTTCTAAAGCATCACCGAAATGAGCAAAAATAACTTCTTCTTTTTGACATAATTTAATATTTTCAATTGCTTTTTTATACATTACTTCATTTCTTTCAAAAGTATCAATTCTTTCAATACCTTCAATATTTGAAAAACAAAGTGATGAATAAGCAACAGCAGTACCAATTTCAATAATCTTATGAACATCATATTCCTTAATGATCGCCGTAAGTTTACTAAGCCCATCATCTTGGATGATTGGTACATTATTTTTAGTAGCATCTAATTTTATTTGTTCTAAAAGTTCATTCATAATTTTCACCTTTATATATTATACACTATTTAGTAATTTTTGTAAAACAAATTATTTATTTAAAATATTTCTCGCAATTTCTTTATATTTTCCAAGTTCAAAGGCTAAATTATAATATTCATTAAGTTCAATTTTATTTAAACAATAATGTTTATAAATCTTTTGATTTTCTAAAACATGGTTTTTTAAATAGTTATATAAGTGTCCATAACTATATTGTTCAAATTTTAATCTAATGTATTCAACATAATCACTAAACAAGTTATTTTCATGATCAATATCATCAATTAGCTTCAAATAGATAACTTGATAATTTAAATTATTAATTTTATCAACTAAATAACCCATTAAAGCTAAGACTTTATCATCTTTTTCTAAATCGTTTAATATTAAGTATGCTTGTTCATATTTTGTTTTATTAGTTAAATAAAGCGCATAGTAGTAATGATATACTGCTAAATCTTCTTGTGTTATTGATTCTTTAATTAACTGAAATTCTTTTTCTAAATCAACAATATTATTATGATCTTCTGTTGATATAATAACTAATCTTTGTAAAAGATGTTTAAGTTCAATATTTTTAAATAGCCGCATAAATTTATTCGAAGAAAGCCTTAAGAAACATTCAATAAATTTTGCTTTTTGGAATGTCCAATAATAATAGTCTAGTGTTAAATCTAATAATGCAAAATGCAGTAATTCATTTTCTGTAATAGTTTTTAGTACTATTTCTATTTCTTCAGATAATTTATCGTACTTATAACTTTTTACATAATATAAAATCTTTAGAAAACTTAAATACATTAATTCTTCATTTGATAAAGTATTTTTAATTAATTCTAATTTTTCCATACTAAATGCTGCTTCTTCGATTGAACCATTTACTAAATTATATAATACTAAGATTATTTCAATTTCAGCATCACTATAAGAATTAGTTTCAATAACATTATTATTTTTGTTTTTAATATAATCAATGTTATTTGTAAGATATGCTTTTAACAAATCATCATAAATGGGTATTTTTCGTTCTTCTACAACTGTTTGATATTCTAAATTAAGTTTTTCAAATAACATTTTAAAATAACTTTCATCAACATCGACCAAACAATTTTCAATTTTACTTAAATAACTCGTACTGCATATTCCTTCACTTACTTCTTCTAGTGTTTTTCCAAGTTCAATTCTTCTTCTTTTTAAAAATCTTGATAATTTTGCTTTTTCATTTTTTGCGGCATTATGATATTTTTCTTGTAATGTTTGAGTTAAATTTTTCATATTTTACTGATTCCCCACCCTTATTAATATTATCATTTTTTAATATAAAAGTAAAGTTCGAAAAAAGAGGCTTCTAGAAAAACAAAAACCCGTTATTTAAACAAATAACGGGTTTATTTTCGAAATTTAAAGTTTTATTGATAATTAGTACGATATTGTTCTAATTCTTTGTAGTATTTTCTTTCATTTGGAACAAATCTTTTTAATAAATCATGGAATTCTTTTTGATGATTTTCAAAAACAAAATGACATAATTCATGATAAATAACATATTCTATCAAATAAACTGGTACATGAACTAAAGCAATATTTAATACTATTTTATATTCTTTAGGGTAACAACAGCCCCAACGACGTTTATAACGTTTAATTTCAAGTTTTGGAAACTTTTTTAAATAGTTATCCATTTCTCTAAAACATTTATCAAGAATCATTGAAAAGACGATTTCCGCTTGTTCTTTTTTAAACTTATTAACTAGTTTGTCAATATGTTCAAACGATAAATTTTTAGTATAAATAACTAATTCACCATTTTCTAGAAAAACTTGTTCTTTTAAACATTCAGAAACTCTTAATTTGTATTCTTTTCCTAAATACAAATAACGTTCGTTTGTTTTATATTTTCTTGGTGGTATGTAGTTTTTAATAAAATTGGCCTCAATCCATGATAAATTTTTCTCTACATACTCCAATACTTTTTTCTCACTAATACTTTTATGATAACGCACTTTAACTAGCGCTTCTTTAGTTACTGAAATACTAATACGTTGTGCTTTAGATTGTTTAACGTCGTATTTAATACCTCGATCATCGAGAACTTTAATTATCATACAAACGGTTTATATAATTGATAGATTTGTTCAGTTAAATCTTCTAATGAGATATCGTTACTATCAATTACCCAATCGGCTAATGTTTCTAGTTCTTTATTAAAGATTAAATCATCATTTTGAATACGTTTTTCAATTTCTTTTGGATCATCCATACGAGCAATCATTCTTTTTAAGCGATATTCAATTGAAGTTCTTAAATAACAAATTTTAATTAATTCTTTTGCTTTTTGAACATATGCTTTAACACCAGCTGGTTCTAGAATAACTACTTTATCTTTCGATAGATCTTCTCTAGATGTACCATAAAAATTACCATTGTATTCTACATATTCAATAAAGAAATTATTTTTAATTTTATCCATAAATTCTTCTTTTGATATGAAATGATAATCTTTACCATTTACTTCATGTACACGCATATTTCTTGTTGTATAAGTAACTAATTTTTTTAAATTGTATTTCTCTATTAAAATTTTAGTTGCTTCGGTCTTACCTGAAGCACTTGGTCCAACCAATATTAACATAGTATCACTCACTTTTCCGTATATATTATATCATATAATTAGTTTATTGTTGCAAATTAACGAACTTTTTGATAAGCAATGCGTGGAGTTTTATCACTAACCAAATAAATAATACCACATTTAGTAAAACCTAATTTAGAAATAGCATTTTGCATTGGAATATTTACCTCATGTGTATCAATACGCAAGTTATTAATTTTACTGAAAGCATAATTTACAGCTATTTCTAAAATACCTTTTGTTTTAAAGTTGCTAGCAATTCGGTGAATCGTGCCATACGGCTCGCTATTTAACCATTTGCCTTCAATGTATTCATAACTTGGATCATTTCCAATAATTAAAGTAAACACACCAACGATTTGTTTGTTTTCTTCAATTATATAAAGATTATTATTTTTAAGATCATCTAATACAATCTCTAGACTTGGATAACCATTAATCCATTGTAAATGATTGCCATTTTTACGCATAAAGCTTTTAGCTACTTCATAAATGCTTAAAATCTCATCAATTTGCGACTTTTGTGCTTCTTTTATAATCATAATAACTCCAAATAATTAAAGTCCCCGAAGGGACTTATTTTATTTTACTAAAGCAATTTCTAAAACTTCATCAATTGTTTTTACACTAATGATTTCTAAATTAGCTTTAACACTTGCTGGAATTTCATCTAAATCACGTACGTTTTCGTTTGGAATAATAATTGTTTTTAATCCACTACGACTTGCAGCAATTGATTTTTCACGAAGACCACCAATTGGTAATACTCTACCACGTAGTGTGATTTCCCCAGTCATACCAACATCATGACGAACTTTACGGTTACTTAGAGCTGAAACTAATGCTGTAACCATTGTAACACCAGCTGATGGACCATCTTTTGGAATTGCACCTTCTGGTACATGGATATGAATATCATTAGCTTTGAAAATTGTAGGATCAATTTCAAATTTAGCAGCATTACTTTTAACATAACTTAAAGCAGCATGAGCAGACTCTTTCATTACATCTCCAAGTTTACCAGTTATAACTAAGCGTCCATCACCATTATAATAGCAAACTTCAACTGCAAGTGTATCTCCACCAAATTGAGTATAAGCAAGTCCAGTTACAACACCAACTTGATCATTGTCTTCAACTTTATTATTTGTGAAACGACTTTTTCCTAGAATTTCTTCAATATTTTCAGCATTTACTAAAACTTTTTTAACTCCATCAGTCAAGATTTTTTTGATAGTTTTACGAATAATTGAACCAATAAATCTTTCTAATTCACGTACACCAGTTTCTCTTGTATAGTTTTGAATAACTGAATAAATTGCTTGATCAGTAATTTCTAATTGTTCTTCTTTTAAACCATGTAAAGCCATTTGTTTTGGTATTAAATGACGTTTAGCAATTTCAAATTTTTCGTATTCAGTATAACTTGAAAGCTCAACAATTTCCATACGGTCGCGAAGTGGAGCAGGAATATTGCCGATATAGTTTGCTGTACAAATGAAGAATACTTTTGATAAATCAAATGTTTCTTCCAAATAGTGATCACTAAAGATACGATTTTGTTCTGGATCTAATACTTCAAGTAAAGCACTTGTTGGATCACCTTTATAATCGCTACTTAATTTATCAATTTCATCAAGTAAGAACACTGGATTATTTGTTTTAGCTTTTGCAAGGCTTTGTAAAATACGTCCTGGAAGAGCACCAATATACGTTCTTCTATGACCTCTAATTTCAGCCTCATCACGAACACCACCAAGTGATTCTTTAACAAATTGTTTATTTAATGCTTTAGCAATTGATCTTGCAAGAGATGTTTTACCAACACCTGGAGGACCAACTAAACAAAGAATTGCTTGTGGGTTTTTCTTATTCATAATTTTAACTGCTAAATATTCTAAGATACGATCTTTAACTTTTTCAAGTCCATAATGATCTTTATCTAGTTCTTCTTTAGCTTTATTAATATCATCAGAATCTACTGATTCACTATTCCATGGAAGACTAACTAAGAAATCTAAATAAGTTCTAATGATACCTGTTTCAGGTGAATTAAAGCTTGAACTTTGATATCTGGCAAGTTCTTTTAAAGCTCTTTCTTCAACATTTGCAGGCATTTTTGCTTCTTTGATTTTAATTCTTAAAGCTTCAACATCAGAATCTTTTTTAACTTTATCACCAAGTTCGTCTTGAATAGCACGAATCTTTTCTCTTAAATAATATTCTTTTTGACTTTCGTTAATATTCTTTTTAACATCATCATCAATCTTACTTTCAATATCATGGAAGTATTTATGAAGATGTAAGTCTTGAAGTAACATTTTAAGTCTTTCTGATAAACTTAAACATTGTAAATAACGAATCTTTGTTTTGTAATCAAAACGTAGTGTGCTAATTACTAAATCAGGAAACTTTTCAACATTGCTTTCTTTAACAACTTTATTAAAAGCTTCACGATTTTCTAATGGTAATTTCTGTGTATCACTTGAAATTTCACTACTGATTAAATTCATAAGTGGAATAATTTCTGATTCATTACCACGATTTTCAACGCCAACTTCTACATCAACGATTAAACCATGTGATTTTTCTTTCACGCCAATTAGTTTACAACGTTCTTGAATAGCAATTTTTACTCTTTTTGTATTACCAGGCATTGACATATTTAATAAAATCTTACCAACAACTGCTACATTCATGTATGCATTATTACCAAGTTCACTATTTGGAATTAATAATACAACCATGTTGTCATATTGTTCAGCAATCTTTAATGATTCAATTTGTAAATTGCCTGTTAAATCTATACGCATTTCGGTATGTGGAAATGGTATAAAATCATTCATAATAATTGCTGGAAGTTCCATTAAATTTAAATTAACATTTTCCATCATAACCTCCTATATTTCTTTTAATTGATAGTTACAGTGATCTTCTATTGTATGATTAGTTATAATACATTGTTGACTTTTAGAATTATCTTCAATATTAAACATAACATCTAACATCACTTTTTCTAATTCTCTTTTTAAAGCTCTTGCTCCACTACCAGTTAGATATGCTAATTCGACAATTTTATTAATTGCTGCATCATCAATAACTAACTTGACATCATCAATTTCTAATAACTTTTGATACTGTGAAATAATACCATAATCTTTCAATAATAAAATATTTTTTAAATCTTCTTTTGATAATTGATCCATTTTAACTAAAACTGGTAATCTTCCTAAAAGTTCCGGAATTAAACCATATTTAATTAATTCTGAATTAATATCAATATCTTGATTTTTATTTGTTTTCATAAATCCTAAAGTATTTATACTTTTTTCAAACTTTAGTCCATCAAAAGCACCTGCACAAATAAATAAAACATTCGATGTATCAAATGAAATATATTCTTGATACGGATGTTTTCTACCACCATGAGGTGAAATATTGATTTGGTTACCTTCGATAATTTTTAATAATGAATTTTGAACACCTTCACCACTAACATCTCTTGTTATTGATGGATTTTCAGATTTTCTTGATAACTTATCAATTTCATCAATAAAAACAATTCCGCATTCTGCTAATTCCTTATTATAATTAGCATTTTGTAATAACCTTAATAAGATATTTTCAACATCTTCACCAACATATCCTGCTTCAGTATAAACTGTCGCATCGACAATCGCAAAAGGAACATCAATAATTTTAGCAAGTGTTTTAGCAAGTAGTGTTTTTCCACATCCACTTGGTCCAATCATTAAAACATTTGATTTATCAACATTTAAATTGTATTTAATTCGTTTATAATGATTAACAACTGCAACTGATAAAATCTTTTTAGCAGCTTCTTGGCCAATTACTACTTTTGAAAGTTCTTTATAGACAGTTTTTGGTGTAATAATTTTTGGTGTCTCAACTAAAGTTTGATCTGATATATTTAATATATCATAAAATAAATCAATACAATCTTCACAAATGATTGCGTTGTTTTGTCCTAACATTACTTTTTCCGGACCAACAACACTTTCACAAAATGAACATACGTACTTATCTAAAAAATTAGCATCGCTAAACATAATTCACCACCCTAATATTTATTATGGTAAAATTACGTCCAACCTATGCTAATTTTTGGATTTTATTTATTCAGCTTTTTTAGTAGCTTTTTTTGTTGTAGTTTTTTTAGCAGGAGCTTTCTTAGCTGGTGCTTTTTTTGCTTTTGGTTCTTCTTTAGCTTCTTCTTTTACTTCTTCTTTTTTAGCAGCTTTTGCAGGACCATTATTTTTCTTTAAGAATTCAAGTGCTAATTGTTTGTTCATATGATAAACAACATCTTCAACTGAAACAGCTTTTTTAGCTTTTTCTAAAGATACTTTATTTGCTTCTGCAATTTGTTTGTATTCTTCTTCAATAGCTTCATCAGCTGGTTTTAAGTTTTCAGCTTTAGCAACTGCATCGATTAATAAATCAACTTTAATTTGATTTTCAGCAGTTTCTCTAGTTCTTGCTTTAAATGTTTCTTCATTTAAACCTTGGAATTGTAAGAACATTTCAAATGGAATTTTGTATTGTTCTGCTTGTTTATGAGCATTATCTTCTAATTGTTTTGCATAATTATCGATCATGCATACTGGTAAATCAATTGGGTTGTTGTCAACTAATTCTTTTAATACTTTTTGTGTGAAGTCTTCTTCATAAGCATTAAGTTTAGCAGCTTTTAATTCATTTTTAACGTGAGCTTCGAATTCAGCAACAGTTGATACACCTTCGATTTCAGCTTCTTTTACGAATTCTTCATCAAGTGTTGGAACAACTTTAGTTTTAACTTCATGAACTAAACATTTGAAAGTTGCAGCTTTACCAGCTAAATCAGCATGATAGTTTTCTGGGAATGTTACATTAACATCTTTAGCTTCTTCAGCTTTTAAACCAACTAATTGATCTTCAAATCCTGGAATGAATTGTCCACTTCCAAGTACTAATTCGTAGTTTTCAGCTTTTCCACCTTCGAATGCTACACCATCAACGAAACCTTCGAAATCAAATACTAATGTGTCACCAAGTTCAGCAGCACCTTCTTTGATTACATTTTCAGCTTTTGCAGCTAAACGATTTTTAATTGCTTCTTCAACTTCTTTTTTACCAACAGTTTTTGATAATGCTTTGAAAGTTAAACCAGTATATTTTTGAAGTTCAACAACAGGCATTACGTATACTTCTGCAGTATAAGTGAATCCAGCATCATGAGAAATTGTTGCGAAATCTAAATCAATTTTTGGATAGTCAACAACTTCTAAATTGTTTTCTTCAACAGCAGCTGGATATGTTTTATTGATTACATAGTTTACAGCTTCTTCGTAAAGTGGTCCATAACCAAATCTTGAAATAAAGATGTTCATTGGAACTTTACCTGGACGGAATCCGTCAACTTTTGTATCTTTAGATACTTGTGGATAAACAGCTTTAATAGCTTCACCAAATAATTCTTTAGATACTTCGATAGTTAATTTTACTTGATTGTTTGTTAATTTTTCTACAGTACTCATTTATATATCTCCTTGTTTTTTTATCTTATATATTATATCGCATTTCGCAAAAAAAATCAATTTATTAACTTAAAATCTTTTAAACCAATCGATTGTTTTATTAACAAGTGCTTGAAAATCGGTTTCAACTAAGCCTATTTCTTTAATTGCAAGCTCATTTTCAAAAGTTTTTTTATCATTTAAAGTCTTTATAGCCATTTTTGTATAAACTGGTTTCTTTTTTGTAAGTTTATAATAAAGTGGAGAAAACCAAGTACCGATGATTGTTAACCAATAAGGTGAATAAATCATAATCGGTTTTTTATTTAATCCTTTATAAATAGCTTTAAAAAACTCTTTTATTGTAACATCTTTACCTGTAACTAAATAGACAGGACTAGGACTATTAATACTAGCATTGTATATTGCAAGACAAACATTTTCAACATCAACAAAGTTATAGTTGCCTTTTGTATAAAAACATACTTTTTTATTTAAACAACTTTTTACAACACTTCCTTGGGATGATACTTTAAAATCTCTAGTTCCAAGAACCGCTGATGGACAAATAATACAACCATCTAGTAAACCTTGTTTAATAGTTTTAAGAACATAATCACTAGCCATCGCTTTAGTAATACCATAATATGTATCAAGACCATCTAGTAAAAATTCATTTGGTTCTTTTACTTTCATGCATTTTCCTGATATCGCATCCGTTGAACTTAAGTAAATGAACTTCTTCACTTTTTTCTTAATACAAGTTTGAACTAAATTAATTGTTGCTGCGACATTTACTTTCATCATTTGTTCAACTTGTTTTTCAGTAATATCGATAATACCAGCTGAATGAATGACAATAGCATCTTCACAAATACTTGATTCAATAAAATCATTATCGGATAAATCACCAATTAATTTACAACAATTAAATTCTTTAATTGATGGATCATTGATATTCCTAATTAAGATTGTAACATCATGACCTAATTCTAATAATAACTTTACTAGATTGTTTCCGATATGACCTGTTGCACCTGTAATAATATATTTCATAATACGCCTCTTAGTTTGACAAATTCCTCATATTTTAGTATAATATGTTAAGTGAGGTAACTTATGACTAACAAATTTGCAGAAAGACTAAGATTTCTAATTAAAGAAAATCAATTAAAATATAAAGATATAGAAGCTAAAACTGGTATTAAAGCATACACTATTCGTAACTATGTTAATCGTATTTGTGAACCAGATATTAAATCAGTAATTATGCTTGCTGATTTATTCAATGTATCAACTGATTACATCATTGGTTTTAGCAACTCATACATACCAGAATACATGAGCGAAGCCCTTGAGAGACTTCAAACAGATCTAAGTATAGCTCTTGAAAACTTTAACAACAATATTTCTTTATTATCTGCAAATCATAAACGTCGTTGTTAATTATATCATATATTTAATTTTTTTACAAAAAAACAACCATTTCTTATGAAATGGTTGTTTTATTTTATTTATATTTACTTACTTTTTGCCATTTTGTATTAGCAAGTAACGCATCTTTATCAACATTAGATTTAACTAAGTAAATATGTTTAGTTCCACGTGATACTAATTGATTAGAAACAACTTTACCGAATTTTGAAAAATATTCTGGTACAAGTGTAAAATCAAATGGTGCACATGAGAAAATATCGGCATAGATTTTGTTTTGTTTGTAGTCATAG
>JAEIGA010006656.1_pt1 | contig 17605 bp, 6 predicted proteins | sample 9270691 | NCBI WGS metagenome assembly JAEIGA01 (sample SAMN17057246, study PRJNA624740) | gut metagenome | biome: biome; isolation source: fecal sample | host: Bos grunniens | place: China: Xizang | collected 2019 | reverse complement strand
GTTTTGCCCGTATGCGATGCTCCTGTAACTAAAATAATCATTATCTCACCTACAAATTCCGATTTATCGCGCACTGGGGAGGCAAAGGCGCGCAGGGGAATGCCCCTACGCGCTGGAAATATGCTGTGTGGAGTGGTTTAGAAGCTATAGCTCGCGCCCACGTTCAGGCTGTGGCTGGTGCTGTTCTCCATGAGCTCCAGGCTGTAGGAGGCATTCACGCTCCAATCTTCGCTCAGCTGATGCTGTGCGCCCACGCTGAGGTTGAGGCCCACGCGGCCGGGGTTCGTGCCGTGGGTGCGGTCATCACCGATGACGGCGGTGGGATTGTTGCGCACCATGTCGCCGATGAAGCTCAACTCACCGAATACCAGCGTGTTTTCACCCAGTTTGAGGCTGGCACCCACGCCGAGCTCGGCGCGGAGGTTCTGCAGCGAGCCTGTCTTGATGCCTGCGCACTCCCCGCTGTCCGTAGTGAGGTACTGCAAGCCCGCAAAGGCGCTCACGGCGGTCTTGTCGCTGATGCTCTTGCCCCAGGTGAGGCGGGCATCCAACTGCAGGGCATCCTGCGACCAGCTGTAGGGCGCGCCGAGGATAGTCGCCTCGCTCTCCGTGCGGGTGTGCGTGGCCATCCAGCTCAGCGTCAGGCTCTTGGTCAGCGTATGGTTGCCGTAAATTCCCACGTGCATGGAATCCTGGTCCACCGGGAAGGCGGAGAAGGTGCTCACCTTGCCCCAGCTGTTGCCCACAGCCACACCGAGCGTGGATTTCTCACCCACACGCCCCTCCACACCGAAGGCAGCACCGGAAAGCGTGAAATCCGCCCCATTGTGCCCATCGGCAGAGGAAATGCGGCTGCTGCCACCCATCACGGACAGCCATGCAGCGCCCTTGCCATCATCCAGCTGCGTGGCGTTGCGGCCACGGCTTGCAATCGTCTCGCCGAAGGCGCGGGAGGCGCCCACCGTGCCCCAAGTGCTCTGCACCAGCGTATCCGCCACCTTAGCCAGCAGCGGGTCAACATCCGCGGCAGCTGCAACCGGCTTCAGCAGCAGCTCCTCGGCCTCCACCTCTTCTTCGGGAGTGTCTACAGCGTCCGCCACAGCCGGAGCGGCATCCAGGGATTCCTGAATATCTGCCACATAGGCATTCCATGCAGCGGCATCATCCACCGTGAGGGTAATGGCCGTGCCCTTGGCATTCAGCGCCAGCGTGTATTCACCCTCGTAGCCCAGCGTCAGGTTGCTGACATCTCCCACCAAGCTCTTAAAGCTGAACAAGGTATAAGCCTTGCCTTTGGCGACATCCTTTTCCGTCACAGTAAAGCCGAGGTCGACATCCACCACGCCGTTGAGTGTGAGCGCACCGCCCACTTTCACCGTGCTGAGCTTGGCGGAGCCGAGCATCAAGTAGCTACCGGCCTCCAAGGTCAGATTCTTGGCGGAGAGCGCGCCCGTAAGGCTCAGCACACTGCCAGAGCCAACCGTAAGGTCGCCCTTCACACTCAGCCCCATGGCCTTGTTCTTGCCGGAGTAATCACGCAGAGAAATAAAGGAACCCAGCATCTCCAAATTTCCCGCCACAGACATGCTGCCATTCACATACAGAGCACTGCCGGTCAGCACATTATCCTGCGGCACCCCCTTGGAGAGCTCCTTACGGGTGAGCTTCAGGCTCTGAGCCGCGAGGCCCTCCTGCGCAGCGATGGAAATGACGCTACCTGTCGCCGTGAGCGCAGCGGCGCTTACCGAGCCTGTGGTGGACAGAGTAGAATCCTCCACCGCCAGCGCTCCCTTGACCGTCAAGCCTTGAGCCTTCGGTTTGGCTGCCCCCGCCACATCATGCAGCGACAGGGAGGAATCCGCCAGCGCCAAATCACCTGTCACGGATACCTTGCCTGCGATATCCAGTTCGCTGTTGCTGATGGTGTTGAGCACATTTTTGCCCTTGAGGGTAATGCTCTGCGCCTTGGGCTGCACCTTCGGAGCGATATCCGCTTCATCCATCGCCAGCGAGAGGTCCACGCCCTCCAGCGTCAGCTGATTGGCCGTCAAAGCGCCGTACAGGTCGATATCCGCGCCATCCGTCGCAACGAAGGCATCCTTGAGCGTGATGCTCATCGGCTTAGCGTTGGTGACATCCAGTGTGCCTCCTGTCATGTTCATGGAGAAAGCGGAAATCTTACCCTCCGAGCTCAGCGTACCTCCACTGAGCGTAATGACGGAGGCCTTACTGTTCATGGCCAAGCCCTTGGAGGAAACGGAAAGAGAGCCCTGCACATCAAGCGTATCCGCGGTAATCTTACCGGAGGTACCCAGCATTACATCCCCGCTCACCACCACGGTACCCTCACCGCTCAGCGTGCCATTCACCACGCCAGCCTTGAGCGTAGCCACTTCTGCCACATTCACCACCGAGCCCTTGAGCAGCTCGCCCTCGCTCATGGTGAACACGCCTGCATACTTCTTGCCCCCCTTCACGGCGGCGGAGCCCTCCAGCACGATGTCATTGGCCACGGCCTTGCTTGCCAAGTCCACAGCACCTCCGCTCAGGGTAATAGCTCCGGAGCCGAATGAAGCCACCCCGGCGGCTTTCACCGTACCGGCCTCAATGAAGGTGCCCCCGGTGTACTCGTTGCCATCGTTCAGGGTCAGCGTGCCTTTACCGCGCTTGGTCAACACGGCTGAGCCCGTCAGGGAACCGCTGAATTCTCCAGTCTTTTTATTGTAACTTGTCTTGAAAGTCACGGACTTATCCGCCTCCACCAGCACAGCGGAGGGAGCGACCTCACCCTCAATCGTCAGGGTGGCGGAGCGGTTGATGATGACGAAATCACCGGCGCAGAAGCCGGAATCCGCCGCGGAGCCGTCCTCCTGCCCCCAAGCGGAGATGGCGCCCTCCGCCCAGGTTCCCTTGGAGGCGTTCCAATACAGCACGGCGCTGCTGTCCAGCACGCGAACGGAGAGGGAATGCTCATCCAACACGAACTCATATTCAATGGGGGAGTGATAGCGCGTGGTGAGCGTCAGATTCTCCAAAGAACCGCTCCAAGAATCAAAAGAAAGCAGCGTGTAGAGTTTTTCCTCCGGGCGAGCATCAAAGATGAACACCGTATCCTCCGCCAGCACCACCTGCTGCGCCACGCTCAGCTGCGTGCCCGCCGCAGAGGAAGAGAACACCACATTGCCGCCTTGCAGCTGCAAATCACCGCTCAGGCTTGCAGCGCTCTGCACCACCAGCTCACCGGACTGTAGCGTGACATTGCCCTGCAGAGCGCCGCCATTGAACACCAGCGAAGAGGAGGCAGCGGACAGCGTGAGCTCCCCCGCCGTAAGCGTGCCACCCTGCAACTTGATGGCACCCGCAAACGCGGTAGCCCCGCGCAGGGTCGCATCCGCCTGCACCTGCACGGCATTTGCCACCTGCAAGCCTGCAAAATCCACCACACCGTCCTCAAGGCACAGCCCCCCTGTGCCGAATGCCGCAGCATGCCCTGCCACCAGCGTGCCCCCCTGCACCTGCGTGCCACCGCTGTAAGAATTCGCCGCGGAAAGCAGCACCGAGCCCGCTCCTTGCTTCACCACAGCGGCGGAACCGCTCAGCACATTCGCCACCGAGCCGGACAGCAAGGAGGCATCCTTGCTCAGCTGCACGGCAGAGCCACTCAGCGCGCCGCCTTCCAACACCAGAGAGCCCTTGTAAGAGCCGGCATTCAGCAGCTGCGCCTCACCCGTTACCCGCAGGGAATTAGCCACCGCCTTGGCATTCAAATCCAAACAAGCCGCACCGAGCGCAATCTCCCCGGAGCCGAAGGCGGAAGCATGCCCCGCCACCAGCGTGCCCCCCTGCACCAGCGTGCCGCCACTGTAGGAGTTCGCTGCAGTCAGCGTCACCGTGCCCGCGCCGAGTTTCTGCACGGCGCCTGAGCCCTTCAGCACATTCGCCACACTACCCTCATGCAGGGTAGCAGCTGCAAGCAACTGCAGGGTCTCGCCCTTGAGCGCGCCGGACTGCAAGGTGAGCGCGCCCGTGTAGGCTGAGCCCCCCTTCACCGTGGCAGCACCCTGCACCAGCAGCGCATTTGCCACCGCTTTACCGCCCAAGCTCAGCGTACCGCCCTGCAGCAGCAAAGCTCCCGAGCCCGCTGCGGTGGCATGACCGAGGGTGAGCGTACCGGCTTGCACCAGCGTATCTCCGGCATATGAATTGGCAGCACTGAGGGTCACGGAACCGGAGCCGAACTTCACCACACCCGCCGTACCGCTCAGCTGCAGCGCCACCGTGCCGGATTGCAGCGTGGCATCCTGCGCCAAGTGCAGCACCGAGCCATTGATGCGGCCGGACTTGAGCGTCAGCTCGCCTGCATATGCCGCAGCATGCAGCGACACCGTACCCTCCACGGTAAGCGCATTCGCAAAAGCGTGGTCAGCAGCATCCAAGGTGCCGGAAGTAAGCGTTACCTCCCCGGAGCCCAAAGCCTGAGCAGAGCCCAGCTGCAAAGTACCGCCGGACACACGCGTACCACCGCTGTACGAGCTCTCACCGCTGAGCAGCACCGAGCCTGAGCCGGACTTCACCACGCGCCCGCTGCCCACCAAGGCATTGCTGATGCTGCCGCTCTTCACCTGCATATCACCCGCCACATTCAGCGCATCACCGCTGAGACTACCGCTCACCAGCTCCAACGCACCGGCATAGTTCGCACCGCCCAGTAGCTCCACAGCACCCTTCACCTGCACGGCATTTGCCACAGCAAGCGCATTGAAATCCAGCGAACCGCCGCTCAGCACCACCTTGCCCGAGCCCAAGGCCTGCGCATGCCCCAGAGAGAGGGCTCCGGCGCTCATCTGCGTGCCACCCGTGAAGGTGTTGGCCGTGTGAATCTCCACCGCACCGCCGGGGGCGTCAATAGCCAGCGCCGTTTTACCTGCCAAGCAGGCATCAGCATCCTCCGCCAAGAATCGCAAGGTGCCGGAGCTCAGGTTAATCTTCACAGAGGCGGGTTCCACCTTGCCACGCAGCCTTACATCCGCCGCCTGAGAGAACACCACGCTATCCCCGTTCAAAAAGTTCAGATTGTTTGCCGAACCGCTCCAGCAGTGCTCAAAATGGCCGTAATCCACCGCCCACACACCGTCATCCGCCACCCACGTAAGCGTAGTGGCCTTATCACGGGGGCGCACCAAACCGCCATCCGTCACACTCAGCATGAGGGTGTACCAATGCACGCCATTCACCACGGAATCCGCTAAATACAGCTGTGATTCCCCCTGCTCACCCAAGGTCAGAGCCTCCCCATCCAAGGAAAAAGCCAGCTTATCCAAGACGATATTCAGTGTACCCTCATAGGTGAACAGCTTGTACTCACCATTGTACATCTGCGCTGCATCGTACACCAGCTCAAAACCATCCAGCGTGATGCGACCCGTGCGCGCGGTGTTGTCCACCGTCACCACGGCGGATTTTTCATTTTCCGGGGTAAGGTTCAGCGTCCACGTCGTACCGGTGAGGGCGGAGGTCTCAATCTCATTGCACCCGCTGAAGCTGCCCGCCTTGGCTGTCACCCCATTCGCCAGAATAAAGCCATCTCGCATGTTCAACGCGCCGGTGGTGGAGAGCATGCCACCCACCCCGAAATCACCCGTATATACAGCGACGGACGCCGGGCGCACGGATTCCTCAATGTACAGAGAGCCGGAGTTCACCGTGATGGAGCCATCGAAATCGCTCATATCACCGGTGAAGTTCTGGCGCCCCAGCCCCTGCATCACAATGGACAGCGAGCCGTACACCTTACCACGGAAGGTGTGCTGTAGGGTTTTATCCGCGTTGATGGTCAAGGTATGCGCCTCTTCCTCGTAAAAGTTCTCGAAGGGGATGTCCACGTGGATTTCATGCGCGTAGTCGGACTCCAAGAGGCGCCCGCTGTACACACGGGTAGAGCCGTCCGCACTGTTCAGGCCACCGATGGTCAAATCCCCCGCCACGCCAAAGGCGATGCGGTTGCGGTCCTGATTCGTGCGGGTATCCGCCGGTTGCATGCCGATGAAGCCCGCCATCTCGCAGCTCTCCAGCTGCAGCACCGCCATGTTGAAGGTGGTGGTGTACCGCGAGCACGCTAGACTTTGATTTTCAATAATAATATTACCACTGAAATCATGCACATCCGACACCTTAAAGATATTCACCCCGTACGTACCACAGCCCACGAAAGTCATCAGCCCGCTACCGCTGAGGGAATCCACCTGAATCTCCCCCGTAAAAGCGGAGCTCCCCATGGCCCCCTGGCCATAATAGGCATCTGCAGCAACTCCCACCACATAACCACCGTACCCACTCACCTTCAGCTGCTCGATAGAGGTTCGGTAGCGCATATCATAGCGCACATCCTCCTCCGCCAAGGGGTAATGCATGGTCACCGCCCCGTAGTCCATGAGCGTCACCGTATCATACGCCACACCGTATTCCAAAAGCAGGTTGGTGGTATTGTTCAGGGCACTCAAATCATTCGCGGCGGTGGCGGTACCGCCCAGCAGCATCGCCCCCATCACGGCGGCGCGCAGTGTTTTGTTCAGTCGGAGTTTCATGTGCTGATAAAACGTGTGTGGTAATGACTCCCTCTATACTACGGATTCTCCCCCGTGCTGTCAAACCAAAATCAAGACACGCTCAGCAGGTTTCCTACAATAACAATCAACTTCTCCTTACAATTTTTGACATGTACGCAGATGGTGCTTGCCTTGAAGAAATCTGTTTGGTAGTATTACGTAAATTATATGAAACTTCATCTTCCGCGTCTCCTTGCCACTGCTCTTTTGGCATCTTTGGTGTCAGCTCCGGTGTATTCTGCCACGATTCCGGACGGATATAATCCGAGAGAGATTTACACGCCTGATACATTGCCGACGCTCAATAGTACCCTTTCCCAGCCCACGGGGTTACTTTTAACAAACGGAACGTATTCCTACACCCGCAATGATGCTACAGCTACAGAGGCATTCTATAGCGGGCCTTCACTCTTTATTACCTCCGCGCCGGAGCAATCCGAGGTGAAGATGATTTTTACAGGTGGTTATACCAAGGCTTTTGACTCGGTTCATGCATTAACCTTTGCCGACATGCAGCGTCTGGAATTCACCGCGATGCAATCCGGCGTCATTTACACTTGGGGGCACGATTCGAGTTTGACCATTTCCGGAATAACAGACGAAAAATCAGGCAACTGGGATGTGGAATTTTTCGGAAATAAAACCTCGGGAGCTTGCGGAGGCGCCATCGATGCAGATTATGCCCGGGTGCGCATTGAAAACAATGGAGGTGTTCGATTCTCTGAAAATAACGCGCTGGCAGGTACTGTAAGCAGCGAAAATCAAAACCAAGGGAGCACAAGCTCCGGAGGGGCCAGCGCAAGTGTCGGGCAAAGTTACACTCTTAACTTGTTCGGGTACAAGCTGAGTTTCGAGTTTGGATTCGGTCTTGGATTCTCATACGAACACGACAATCCCGAGACGCCGGTAGTAGAGCAAATGGATATCTGCGGCGGTGCCATTAACCTTGTTGATTCATCACTGACGATGAACAACAATGAGGCTGTCACCTTCACATATAATTCCGCAAAGGACTACGGTGGTGCCATTTCTGCCAGCCCCGGAATTAATAGCACCATCGAAATCAGCCAAAATGGGCATGTTCTCTTCTCTGAGAATAAGGCTCACGGTCATGTTCAAAACGACCATGTTGCCGGTGGTGGTGGTGGTGCCATTTATATCGGGAGCCAAGGCAGTCTCGTCATGAATAGCAATACCGGCGACATCATCTTCAGCAAGAACCTGGCAGCTGCGGCCGGTGGCGCTATTTACCACGGTGGGCAAACTCTCCAGAATGAGGGGAATAGTCTCTTGTGGTCAAATAATACAGGTAACATCATTTTCGAGGACAATTCTGCCGGTGGCTCCGGTGGCGCTATTTACCTACATGAAGGCGGCCGACTCGAGATGTCCGGCAACACGGGAGTCATCCGCTTCGACCGTAACAACGCAGGCGTCAGTGGCGGTGCCATTTCTGCGAAAGATGCCTTCGTGACGTTGGAGCACAACTCGGAGATTTTCTTCTGTGACAACCTGGTCTACCACCAGAATGTTGCTCCGGAAGACAGAGATAGCTTCTCCAGTTACTATGTGGGCGGTGCCATCTACGGCTCGAATATACAGATTCACAACAACGGAACGGTTCTCTTCCAGCGAAATGCGGAAATTGCGGACGACGGTTCTTTCCGCCTGCGCAGTATATACGCAGACGGCACCGAAGAAGTTTCCCTCTCTGCCGCAAGTGGGAACTCTATTGAGTTCCGTGACAGTATCTATGTCGCCTCCGACCTTCACCTGAACTCCGAGTACGATAATCAACCGCAGGGAGGTGATATCATCTTCACCGGTGAGACGACGGTGGAAGACTTGGAAACAGTAAAGACCTACTATAAAGAAAACTGGTGGAATACCCAGAATGTAGATCCAACACCAACGCAGGATGAAATCGACAATTCCCGCACTTCCATCGTATTGGGCGACACTTGGCTGAACGGTGGACGTCTTCGCGTGGAAAAGGGAGCTATTTTCAAAAGCGGCTACCTTACCCTGAACAACGGTTCGAAGTCTACCCTGCGGATTAATGACGCCAAGGTGGTCAATCTCTATAACGATTCACATATCAGTGTGGGCGAGGGAACGATGCTGGAAATACTCGGGCATTCAGCCATAGAAGGCGGCAAATTAATCTTTACCGATGGGTCAAAGTGGAGCTTCGACCTTAATCCAACGCATGAATCTTGGCTCACCGATTCAGCGGCATTGACCTTCGATGGTCAGCTGAACATTGACGGGGGACTGACGCTCATCCTGAACCTGAGCAATTCGGACATGAAACATTGGTACAAGCTGTATGATGGCACGGATACCCCAGACAAGCAAATGAAAGGTCAATGGACAGCAGGGAACATCACCGTGGTCGGTACCGGAGATGCTGCCGGTGCTACTTTCGATGATTTGGTGTGGCAAAACGGCGATCTATATTACGTGGGCACCATGGTGTGGAACAATGGTCAGAATACCGGCGAGTGGGACTTTGATGACAAGAACTGGCAGAACGGCAGAACCTTTAATCATGGCATGAGCGTAAGGTTCTCGAACACAGGTTCCGGTACGGTAACATTGACCGAAGAACTGTCTCCCGGTTCTATAATGGTATCGAATGACAAGGACCACAATTATACATTTACCGCCGAAACGAATGAAGACGGCACGGGCGGAAAACTGACGTATCAGGTAGATTTAGAAAAACGCGGTGATGGAGCTCTGACTCTGGACTTGGCCAATGATCACACCGGCACAACCAAACTGGAAGAAGGCACCCTGAACCTGCACGATGACAAAGCGCTGGGTAACTCCACCCTCACAACAGCTGAGGGGACAACACTGGGTGTGGGCGACGGCGCCGATGTGGTGCTGAAGAACGCGGAACATGCCATCAATGGTGACGTGGTTGTCGCAGAAGGCGCAAGCTTAGAGGTTGGCAGCGGCTCATACAAGGCCACTTCTTCCACAGTAGATGGCACGCTGACTTTCAGCCAGCTTGCAAGCGAAGCCGGCACTCTGTCCGGCTCCGGTACGCTGGAAGTAACGAATGGCGCCAACGTAAAATTTGCGGATGCTTCTTCTTTCACGGGTAACATTGCCGTAACGGGCAGTTCGTCCTCACTCTTCCTTGATCTTCTCGATTACGGCGTGAGAGCCGGCGAGATTATCGTGAATGCCGGTAACCTGACACTACAGGCTACAGACAAGCTGACGATGGTCGGAGGCACGGTACTCTCCATGGTTGCCGGCGAGGTGGCTGAAAGGGTAACGACTGTGGTGGCGGATAAGGTTATTGAGCTCGCACAAAATGCCATCATTTCTGCAATGTTCTCCTCCATGCTGGATATAGATGGAGATGACATGATGAATGAGATTGTTGGCGGTCAGATAGTGGGTGCCGGCCTTACTCTGAATGCCGGTTCTACACTGGAGCTTGATAATTGCCACATCAATATGAATCGCGGCAACGCAGAAAGCACCACACTGACACTCAATGTCACCCCCGAGGATTTTGAGAAGATTAATCTGGTCCTGCGTTTGGATGAGATTGTAAATGAAGACAGCATGGTTCTGCTGTTCTCCGGAGTGGACAAGGTAAACTTTGTATTCGACGACACCAGCATTGGCGGCAACGGTAAATACGAGTGCTCCGCCAATCAATATTTCACCGGCAGCATGGTGGGCGAGAATACTAAGCTGGTGTTCAATGAGGGTAACGTGTATCTGACGAACTTGGCACCTGAGCCCACCACGACCACGCTCAGCCTGCTCGCACTGGCAGCCCTTGCCGCCCGCCGCCGTCGCCGCTGATAGCCGACACAACAAACACGAAACGATTTTGTTCCGCCAAGCCGCTGCTCACGTGATAGAGCAGCGGCTTTTTGTCGGTAATGTTGAAAGGTGTGGCCAAACTACTCGATAAATCGGAAGTTGAAGAATAGATTGCGAGCCGTAGGCGAGCGGAATTCAGAGCCCCGTAGGGGCGCCATATAATAGCCCGGCGGTGGAGCCCCGCAAGGGGCGGAACCCCGGGAACCGCCCAAAAAAATAAATGCGAACCCCGGTAGGGGTGGTATATAATGGCGAGGACCGGAGCGAAGCGACGCTCCGAGCCGGGACGGTCGCGTGTCTTTTTGTTGTTAATGAGTTGCGGGTATTGCGAATCGCCACAAAAACACCAAATACACAAAGCATCGCATTCTGTCGGCCTCCACTCTGTCGCTATCGCTCCGTCGCTCCGGGCTCGATTATTAGGGGGGAGCCTACCGGTGGTTTCGTCGCTGCGCGACTCCACCACCGGCTACTGTCTTTCGCCCCTATCGGGGCTTTGAATTCCGCTCGCTGGCGCTCGCAAACACCCCTTCAACTTCCGATTTATCGCGCTGTTTGCAATCAACAAAAAAACTTTAACACAGCGAAGCAATAAAAAGATTCTCCCCGACCTCTGCCCAAGATTCGAGCGCCCGGGGGCGTGCTCATTTTCCCCAAGCGCTATGCAAGGGGGTGGGGAGCAGAATCAACAGCGTATCGCAACCGATTTTTGACAGAGCATCAACGTTTGAGCTGCTCCTCCGTTGCGGGTTTTACCTCCAGCTCCACCACCACATCCGGCAAAGATTTGGGGCGTATGGTCACATTCACCTTACCTTCGCCTTTACGTTTGGAACGCACCACGGCGAGCAATCGCCCATTGAAAAACTCCTGTTTGGGGTTTTGCATGCAGGTGTGGTCCACCGGGTTGCCATTGCAGAACCCCACCAGCTCCGCCGGGCCATCTATGGAGAAACTGACCGCGCGGCAATCCGTAGGCACCACATGCCCCTCAGCATCCGTGACGGAAAGCTCAATAAAGGACAAATCCCTGCCATCGCCCACCAACTCCACGTGATCGGCGGATGCCACCACCATAGCGGGCGCCCCGGTCGTAACACGAGTAGCGCGTGCCCATTTTTTGCCATTTTTGCGCACCTCCACCCGCAACTCACCGGGCGCATACTTCACCTCTTCCCACACAAAGCGGTAAGCATTTTTACCGATTTTCATACCCCCTTGAGAAAAGTGACCGCCATCGCCACGGCGGCGAACACCTTGGCTTTTGCCGTTGAGAAACAGCTCCGCCTCATCCCCTGAGGTAAAACACATCACCGGAGTCACCTGCCCCTCCCTGCCTTTCCAATTCCAATGCGGCAGTAAATGCGCTTGCGCCACGTGGGGAGCCCAGCGGCTCATGTACAGGTAATACGTATCCTTCGGGAAGCCTGCTAAATCAATAATCCCGAAATAAGAGCTGCGGCTGGGGGCTTTGTCACCCATTTTGCGGTATTCACGCATCAGCGCCTTGCGCTCTTTTTCCGACAAGTGTTTGATATTGTTCTCAATGGAGGCATCCTGATTGTACGGAGTCGGCTCCCCCAAATAATCAAAGCCCGTCCACACAAACTCACCGGCGACACGAGGCGTGGCATCTTGCGCGGCAAACTCAGCATCCGGGCAATACCCCCAACCGGGAGCGGATAACCCATACGCACTGACTTGGAAAGGCACGGCACCCGCCCCTTTATAGCCGCCATCCACCCCCCAGCGCAACGGGAACACATACGTATCGCGCGTGCCGACACATGAGGCGGTTTCCGACCCATAGAAGGGCTTGGCGGGATATTTTTTTGCGAAACCGGCGTAGTGAGAGGGCTTGTAATTGTAGCCGAAGGCATCTTGCGTATCCCCGAAGCCATTGTGAGCACCATTCGCAGCATTTGTGCCCACGGTATACGGGCGGGTGGTATCGTAGCGGCGTATTTCATCACGCAGCTCGGTGGATATTTTCACACCGTCTTTATGAGTAATCTCCGGCACCTCATTACCGCCACTCCAAGCAATGATGCAGGGGTGATTGCGGTCACGCAGCATGATATTGCGCACATCACGCCGCCACCAATCTTGCCACCATATATGGTAGCCATTCACCTTATCATACTTACGGTGTTTCCAGATATCAAAAAGCTCATTCACCACCAGCATACCGTGCTTATCGCACAGGTCCAGCACCTCCGCAGCAGGCGGGTTGTGAGTCATGCGTATGGCATTGCAGCCCATCCCCTTCAAAATCTCAATTTTGCGTTCGTAGGCACGCGCATGGAATGCCGCGCCCAGCGGGCCGAGGTCATGGTGCTCACATACCCCCTTGATTTGCACGCGTTTACCGTTGAGGTAAAAGCCATCCGCCTTCCACTCCGCGAGGCGCACCCCGAAAGAGGTTTCTTTCGTGTCCAGCACCGTACCACCTTGCAGCAAGGAGGTTTTCAGGGAGTAAAGATGCGGGGTTTCACAGCTCCAGCGCTTGGGGTTACGCAAAGTTATCTCCTGCGTGACGGTATCCGTAGCCCCGGGCTGCAGAGTGAGGGAAACGGGCTTTGCCTCCGCAGCGCCCAGCTGTTGCCGGAGCTCAAGCTTCACTTCACGCTTACCGGTATTGCAAAGCGTGGTCTGTATGCAAATGCGCGCGCGCTCATCTGTAATTTCCGGAGTTGTCACGTGCACCCCCCATTGCTCAATGTGCGCCGGGGAGGTCTTTTCCATCCACACGTGGCGGTAAATACCCGCCCCGGGGTACCAGCGAGTGGATTGAGGGCGGTTCTGCACCAATACCGCCACCACATTCTTCTTCCCGCCTCGCAAATAAGGGGTAATATCCACCCGAAACGGGCTGTAACCATACGCCCATTCCCCTGCTTTGCGCCCATTGACAAACACCTGAGGATTAGACATCACGCCGTCAAAATCCAGATAATAGCGCTCGTTCTCGGCATCAAAATCCGCCGGTAGCGAGAAGACACGCCGATACCAGCCATAGCCCACCCAGGGGAGCTTGCCGGTCTCATTCGGTTCTTCCGGCAAAAAGGGGCTTTCTATTGCCCAATCATGTGGCAGCTGCACCTTTTTGAAGCCCTTATCATCAAACTTGAGCAGCGTTTCAGGGTAACACGCTTCCTGCGGTATCACCTTACCGGCAGCGTTCAAGAACTCCACCTCGCGAATGCTCGCCCAATTCCCCTTGCCGGTACCATTCACGGTGATTTTAATGGTCTTAAAAGACTTTGAGCCGGTATCGACCGTTGATTCCGCGCCTTTCGTCGTGAGCTCAATCTCTTTTTTCTTAGCGCCGTAGTCGAGCTCGATTTTTACCTGTTTGGTGCGGTCATTTTCCCAAAGGATGCGCACGCCGGCCACCTTCGCCCTAGCGGGAGGCGCAAGCGTGATGTTATGGCCGGGCTTGCCATCTTTTGCACACCAGCGGGTGGATTTATCGCCATCCACCGCCTTCACCGCTTCGTGCCCCGGCTCACAGCCGTCTGCTTTCACGCGTTCATCATCGGATGCGGGCTCGCCCTTGCCGTAGTATTTGAACTCCCAACCGGAATCGAAGCTCACGCGGGCCCCGCCCCATGCAGGCAGAACACTCAGCAACAGCATCCCTAACAGTCGTATCATTGGCTCTATCTGCCTACAGAGTAGCAAATGCCCCCTCTTGCCTCAAGCAAAAAACGATTTTGTGCGCTTTTTACTTGCAGATAATGGCAGGAAAGGGTAGTATAGACGCTATGAAGAAAACGCTCAAAATCGGCACAAGAGGCAGTGAACTTGCACTTAAACAAACGGAACTGACCATAGCAGCGCTCAAGGCTCAGCACCCCGAATTGGAGACGGAGGTTGTCATCATCCGCACAGATGGTGATGAGCGTACGGACATCCCCCTGTGCAAGGTGAACAAAGCAGCCGGCACGCAGGACAAGGGCGTTTTTGTGGCAGCTATTGAAAAGGCGCTCGCCAACGGCGAAATCGACTGCGCCGTGCACAGCCTGAAGGACATGCCGGGACAAGCTGCGGAGGGCTTTGAGCTGGCAGCCATCCTTCCGCGTGAAAACATTTGGGATGCGCTCATCCTCAAGCCCGGCGCCGACCTCAACCGCCTGACCATCGGCACCAGCAGCGTGCGCCGCGAGCAACTGATTAAAAACTACTGGAGCGGTACGGCTAAAACCGTTTCCATCCGCGGCAACGTAACCACCCGCCTCCGCAAGTTGGTAGAATCCGCCGAGCTGGATGGCATCATCCTCGCCCGCGCCGGGCTGAACAGGCTCGGCATCACCGGCGACAGTGTAGAGGTAGCCGGCACCACGCTGAGCATTGTGGACATGAGCAGGGACTCCTTCATGCCCGCCCTCTGCCAGGGCGCCATCGCCGTGGAAATCCGCAGCGATGATGCCGAAACCCGCGCACTGGTAGCCCCCATCAACCACCGCGAAACGGAGCTGTGCGTGCGAGCGGAGCGTGCCTTCCTTTCCCTGCTGGAGGCGGACTGCTCCGTACCGGTGGCAGGCTACGCTACGCTGAACGGTGACTTCATGATGTTCCGCGCTATCTACTTCATGCCCAACGGCATGCCCGCACGCATCACGCACCGTGGCGAAACGGAAAACCCCGAGCAAGTAGCACGTGAGGCATACGCCAAACTCCGCACCATCATCGACTGAGCCCTCAAGTAGGTATTTTTATCAGCTTTTTACCCGAATTTGCTTGAATTGACGGCTCAAAAACTGTAGTATAGCATAAAATTAAGGCGCATGACAGCTACGGATCTTACACACCACGTTTTTGAAAACTTCCTCTGGATACGATGCTCCGGCAGGGGGAGTTTTGTGAACAGCCCCGCTCTTAAAGCCATTGCAGACAAGTACTTGGAAAAAGCTACGGGCGACATCATCATTGACTTGGAGATATGCCCCGGGGTGGACTCCACCTTCATGGGTACACTCGCAGGCCTCGCCCGCAAGGTTATGGCCAATGGCTCCACCCTGCAAGTGGCCTCCCCCACGCAACGCACCCGCGCCGCGATGGAAAGCCTCGGGCTGGACATGATTATCGACTTGGACCCGGCGGATGCCCCTTGGCAAGCACAGCTGGCGGAAATACGCGCGACCTTGGCACAGGGCGCTGAGCCGAACAAAGAAAACACGGTGGCGGATCTCTCCGAACTGGAGCGCACACGCCACGTCTTGGAAGCGCACAACACGCTGCGCGCCATGAACCAAAAGAATGACGAAACGTTCGGCTACGTCTGCGAAACGCTGGAGGAAGACCTGCAGCGCCACGAAGCCCAAGACAAGCAATAAATGAACCTAGAACTGCAGCAGGGTGCGGAGGCATACGCGGAACTCCACCGTGCCGTGTTGCAGGACTGTGGTGGCTACCTTGCGGCAGAGGAGGATTCCCCCACCAAGCGCAAGCTCGGCGAACTGGAGGTGCAGAGCCTCTGGATGGCCGGGTTGCTCGGCAATGAGGGCGTAACCCTGCGCCACGGCGCGGTGCGCATCATCGACTTCGGGGAATGGAACCGCAGCGTAGGCCCCGATTTTCGGCGAGCGGAAATCGAGATTGACGGCGTGCGCATGCGTGGCGATATTGAGCTGGACCCCACCGCGCAGGATTGGGAGCACCATGGGCACGGCAGCAACCCCGAGTACAACAAAGTCGTGCTGCATGTGGTACTCTCCCCACCGCCGGAAGGCTGGTACACACGCGATTCTCAGCACCGCGACATCCCCATCCTTACCATCAGTGAGCAAACACTCTTAACCGCCACCGTGGCCTCCCCTCCCTTGCCCGCGGAAAAATTGGAGCTTTGCCGTGAACCGCTTGCTGCCATGGGGGCGGAGGAAATCACACACATGCTGCAAGCTGCTGCTGCTTACCGCATTCTCAACAAGCGCAAAGCATTCCGCAAAAAAGCCACCAACTTAGGCCTGCGCCAAGCTTGGTATGAAGCGCTGGCGGAAACCCTCGGCTACCACGCCAACAAGCTCGCCATGCAAATGCTGGCGCGCCGCGCCCCCATCCGAGAGTTGGGCATCCACGCGGAAAGCATCCTCTTCGGCACGGCCGGGTTCCTGGTACCCGTGTTACCGGAACAAGCCACCCCTGAAACCCGCAGCTACCACCGCAGTGTGTGGGATGCGTGGTGGCCGCAGCGCTCGCAATATGAGCTGGAAACCTCACGCGCCATCAACTGGCATTTTGCCCCCGTGCGCCCCGGTAACCACCCGCACCGCCGTGTGGCTGCACTCGCCACCGCCGTGGCACAGTGGAAAAGCATAGAGCCCCTGCTCAACGCGGCTCGCGCACGAGAGCTTACGAAAAAACTCACCTCACTGGAGCACCCGTACTGGAGCCACCATTGCACCCTGCCCTCCGCACCGCTGCGCAGCAAAATGGCGCTCATCGGTGCCTCCCGCGCACGTGATTTCCTCATCAACCACGTCTACGTGCAAGATGAATCCCCCGCCTGCTGGCACACCTACCTGAGCCTCAAAGACAGCAACATTCCCTCCGCCGTACAGCGCACGGCCCACCACCTGTTCGGCGACCGCGAGGATGTGCAAGACCTCCTCAACCACGCATACGCCCAGCAGGCGCTGCTGCAAATTGATGCCGATTTCTGCGCCGTCTCTCCCTGCAAAGAATGCCTCTTCCCCGCACAACTCTGCCGCGGGATAAAAGCCCCTTGCCAAGGCTAAAGGCGAATTTTCGCCGGCTTACGCCCTGCTCGATAAATCGAAAGTTGAAGGGGGAATTGCGAGCGTAAGCGAGCCTAAATTGGAGCCCCGATAGGGGCGAAAGACAGTAGCCGGTGGTGGAGCGGCGTAGCCGCGCAACCACCGGTACAACACAAAAAGAAAATGGAGTCCGGAGCGACGGAGCGAAGCGACGCAGCGTAGGCCGACAGACAATGGCGAGGACTGGCGAGCCACGGCGTAGCAAGCGAGCGCAGCGAGACGCGAAGCCGGGAGCGAAGCGACGCTCCGAGCCGGGACGGGCGCGTGTCTTTTTGTTGTTAATGAGTTGCGGGTATTGCAAATCGCCACAAAAACACCATAGACACAAAGCATCGCATTCTGTCGGCCTCCGCGCTGTCGCTATCG
>JAEIGA010006655.1_pt1 | contig 17606 bp, 11 predicted proteins | sample 9270691 | NCBI WGS metagenome assembly JAEIGA01 (sample SAMN17057246, study PRJNA624740) | gut metagenome | biome: biome; isolation source: fecal sample | host: Bos grunniens | place: China: Xizang | collected 2019 | reverse complement strand
CCGCCTGCAGAGCCCATTGAAATGAACGATGCCTGCCGTTATCTCGGTATTCCCAACGTCTGTGTCTGCCGTTACGGCAACCTTCCGAAAGCGGAGGATTGCGCGGCGTATCTCAAGACATTCAAGGATATAAAGCGTATAGCGTTTTCCATCGTCGACGGAGCGGCGGGATCGTGGCGGGAAAAATACGAGCTTGCCAGGAAGCTGCGCAAGGACAATCCGAATCTCACGACCGTATGGCTTGACGATTTTTTCACGCCGCAGACATTGAGCCGGCCGGAGAATCTTGTGGAGTTCAGGCGGATGCTTGATGACGACGGCTTCAAACTGGCGAGCGTCTTGTATCCCGATCAAGAGGGCGTCAAACCGGAATTCAAAGATATGCTCAGTCTGTGCGACCAGATTTCGGTCTGGTTCTGGTACGCGAAGAATATTCCCGGCATGAAGGATGATATCCGCAAAGTGCGTGATCTCGTGGGGCCGGAAAAGGCACTCATCATGGGCGTTTACATGTGGGATTTCGGCTCAAGCTCGCCGGTGCCTGACCGTTTGATGCACCGCCAGCTGGAAATCGGCGGCGAACTTATGGCTGAAAAACAGTTGAGCGGACTTGTTTTCCATCCAACGTCGCTTGTCAGCCGCAAGCTCGCGTCCGTAGAGATTTCGCAACGCTGGATCGCGGAGAACGGCATGCGCCGCATATGAGGTGTTTGACGGCAAAGCGAAAAGGATTTGCGTATGAATAAATTGATTTTTTATGCAGCATTGCTTGCGACGGCAGGCGTTGTATTTCAGACATCGGCGCGTACCGTTACCGTGCTGGACGGCGGTTGGACGGCGGATGGAGCGCCTGTGGCGGTGCCGCACACCTGGAACGCGCTCGACGCCTCCGACGGCGAAGGGCGTGCTGAAAACTGGGCGCAGGTCGGGTATTCGAGCGGCGCGCTTTCGTATGAGCGCAAGACGGTCGTCTACCGCCGCGCGCTTCCGGACGCGAAGCCGGGACGCCGTTATTTCGTCCGGTGCGGCGGCGCGTCCATCCGCGCCGAGGTTAAGGTCAACGGGGTTGAAATCGGGCGTCACGTCGGAGCGTTCACCGCCTTCTGCAATGAGGCGACGGCGGCGATGAAACCTTCCGGCAACACGCTTGAGATCGCCGTGGGCAACGAATTCGATCCCGATGTTCAGCCGATTCATGCCGACTTCTCCGTCTACGGCGGACTTTACCGCGTGCCGGAACTTATCGAGACCGCGGCGGTGTGCATCGATCCGGTGACGGACGGCGCGCGCGGAGTGCGCATTGACGCCGATCCTGCGACAGGCAGGGTGACCGCTTACGTTTCCGTCCTGGGCGGAACCAATGAAGTGCAGCGTTTCAGTTACCCGGAGCGCAAATTATGGAGCCCGGAATCGCCCAATCTCTACACGCTCAAGGTGACGGTGCGGCAGAAAGGATGCGAGGATTCGCTCGATGTGCGTTTCGGTTTCCGCAGGGTCGAGTTCCGCGAAGACGGGTTCTATCTCAACGGCGTCAAGCGCCGTCTGCGCGGCGTCTGCCGTCACCAGGACCGCGCCGGCCTCGGGTGGGGCCGCTCACGCGAAGACGAAGCCGAGGATATCCGCTGGATCAAGCTTATGGGGGCCGACGCTGTGCGTACTTCGCACTACCCGCAATCGGAGGCGTTTTACGATCTTTGCGACGAGAACGGAATTCTCGTGTGGACGGAAGTGCCGAACGTGAACGGGCTGACGTTCACCGAAAAGGCGCGCGAGAACGAACTTCGCGAAGCGCGTGAAATGGTGCAGCAGAACCGCAACCATCCCTGCATCTTCACCTGGGGGATTTTCAATGAACTTTACAACATGCCCATGAAGGAGTCGCCCGAGCCGCGCATGGTTGCGCTCAGGGACTATGTGAAATCTCTCGATCCTTCGCGGAGCGTCACGGCCGCGTCGAACAGCATCCGCAGAAAGGAACTCAACGCGATATCGGACATCATTGGATTCAATCTCTATCCGGGATGGTACGGAGAGTCCGCCGACAGGATGGGGGAGATCATCGACAAGGCGTTCAAGCTCAATCCCTCCCGGACCACGGTCGCGATTTCCGAATACGGCGGAGGCGGCAGTTTCGGCCAGCACGCGGACGCGAAGGCGCGCCCCCCGCGCTCGGATTCTCCGTTCCACCCGGAAGAATATCATGCGTATCTGCACTGGGGGAACTACGGCGGGATTTCGCGCGATCCGCGCATCTGGGGCTCGTTCGTGTGGGTTATGTTCGATCTGGCGAGCGACGCCAGACGCGAAGGGGCGGTTTTCGGCATGAACGACAAGGGGATGGTCACCTGGGACCGCATGAACGCCAAAGACGCGTTTTATTTCTACAAGGCGAACTGGAATCCCTCTCCCGAACTGCATCTTGTCGGCTCGCGCATGACGCAAACCGCGCAGGACAAAGGGACTGTGATGGCGTTTTCCAACGTCGGCAGGGTCGCGCTTTACCTCAACGGAAAACTTTACGGCGAAAAAGATCCTGACGATGTCAAGACGGTCGTCTGGGAGAATGTGCCCTTCAGGATGGGGCTCAACGAAATCGAAGTGCGTGCCGGAACATTCCGCAAGTGTGCGCGCTGGACCAGGCGGCCTCCCGACTTCCCGAAAATCGGCAGACCTCGGAGACTTACAAACGGCCCGAAAGACCATCTGCTGGCGAGTTACACGGGAATCAACTCCTGGAGCGCCGACAACCGCTATCTGCTCGTTCTTGAAACCGATGTCAACGGACGGCTTTCCGCGGCCGGCGAGCCGTGCACGATCGGTGTCGTCGATACCGCCGAGGGCAACCGATTCATTCCTTTTGCAGAGACGCGCGCCTGGAACTTTCAGGAGGCGGCGATGGGACATTGGCTCAAATGGGCGAAGGACACGGTGCTCTTCAACGATTGCCGCGACGGGAAATTCGTCTCCGTCATCATGAACTGGCGCACGAAGAAGACGATCCGCGTCATACCGCATCCGGTTTCAGCCGTGTCCGAAGACGGGCGCAAGGCGATATCGCTCAATTACGCGCGAATCCGGCTGACGCGTCCCGACTACGGGTATGCGGGCCCCGGGCAGGATGCGCTCACGGGAGAGGCGTGGCCGGAGAAAGACGGACTTTGGCTCGTCGATCTCACGACCGGCGAGGCGAAACTCATCGTATCGATCGCGTCCGTTCGCGACCGTATGCCTCAGGTGGGGCCCAAGGGGCTTGCTTATTTCTGTCACACCGTATTTTCCAAAGACGCTTCGCGCGTGTTCTGGCTTGCGCGCGGCATTGACTGGTACGATCCGGTAAAGGAGAAGGCCGGCCCCTGGTCAACCACGGCGTTCACCTGCCGTACGGACGGCTCGGAGATCCGCCGCTGTTTCCCGGACGACTGGGGCGGAAGCCACTTCAACTGGCGCGACGATAAGACTATGGCCGTCACGGTATATCCGAAGAAACACGCTCGCGGGGCGTGGCATGTGACTTTCACCGTCGGTGAGGAGGAGAAAGTCCGTCGGCTTGCGCCGGGTCTTCTCGACTGGGACGGGCATTGCGTGTGGAGTCCGAACGGAAAATGGATTTCGAGCGAAGGATATTTCGACAAGACGTTCCATCGCCACTGGGCGCTTATGCGCACGGCTGACGAGGCGGTGATTCCCGTCGGCAGCTTTTTCGTGCCCGAGGCGTATCGGGGCGGGTTCTGGCGCTGCGATCTGCACGGGCGCTGGAGACCGGACGGGAAGCAGATAGGCTTCAACTCCGTCCATGAAGGTTCGCGGCAGGTGTACGTCATGGATGTTGAAGAGTGAGTTATGGAAAGAACGGAAAAAAGCGACATTCTCGACGTCTGGCAGCGGGAGACCGATCTGGCTGACGCGGACATCTACAAAAAGTATCTGCTTGACGGAGATACCCGGGGTTTGGTTTCGCTCGTCAAACTCGAAAGCGCGTTTGAAAAGGTGATGCGCGAGGTCAAGGAAACGAAGGTGGACAAAACGCCGGCGGTATGGAGCCTTTACAACATGGGCTACGTCGTAAAGACGCGTGAGGCTGTCTTCTCGATCGATCTTGTTCATCGCAGGGCGATGGAGTTCGCTCCGCTTCTGGATTTTGCGCTCGTCACCCACAACCACACGGACCATTGCCACAGGGAACTGTACAATGCGATGAACTGCGCAGGCAAAACGGTTGTCTCCAATTTTCTCGACAATTACGGCGTCAAGAACTGGCGCAAGGACGGCGGTTTTACGCGGGGACGCAAAGTGTTCCGGATAAAGGACGTGGAAATCCGCACTTCGCTTGTCGATCACAACTCCTATCTGCTGGATTTTACCACGGCCTTTGAGATCCGTGTCGGCGATTGGGTCTGCTATCACACGGGAGACTGCGGCGTTGCGGACAAAGTCAGGACCGTATGGGGGTGCCCGGATCTGTGGATGTTCTTCCCGGGCTGCGGAATCGATGTTGCCGAAGCGATCCGCAAGGTGCGTCCCAAACGGGTCGTGTTCGGTCATCTCTGGGAACTCGCGCACAAATCCGGGCGGCTTACGACTCCGCTTATCCGGCGTGCGCTCAAGGCGGCCGCCGCAACGGAATGTAAAGATGTGTCCGTCCGGTTCTGGGGCGAGAGGATTTCATAAGGAGGAAAATGTAATGCTTAAAATATTTACAGCGGCAGTATTGGCGGTAACACTGGTGACGACTTCTTTTGCACATGGAGGAATTTCGCGCATAGACGTTTATCCGCAGTCCTTCGATGCCGGTGGGTGGGGGACTGACGTCCAGTTCATGGATACCGTCGGCTCGCCTTATCTCATCGCCCACGGCCGGGGCATCCGGGTCGTGGACGCCACGGCGAGGGTAGCGGTTCCAAAAGACGGAAAGTGGAATGTGTGGGTGCGCTCGCGCAAATGGGTGGACGGCGCAGGCAGATTCAAGGTGGTCGTCGGCGGCAGAGAGCTTGAGCGGGTTTTCGGCGCGTCTCAGTCCGAATGGGAATGGGAGCGCGGCGGCGAGATCGAACTTCCGTCGGGCGAGAGCGAGATCCGCCTCGTGGATCTTGACGGGTTTGACGCCCGCATGGCCGGCGTAGTTCTGGTGATGGGAGATGAAGTTCCGAAAGGTCCGCTTTCGCTTTCAGAAGCGCGGGTGTCCGAAACGGTCGAGGCCGATTTTGTGGTTGTCGGCGGCGGGCTTCCGGGAACGTGCGCGGCGGTTGCTGCGGCGCGGCGCGGACTTAAAACGGCGCTGGTGAACGATCGGCCCGTTCTCGGCGGCAACGCCTCTTCCGAAATCCGCGTGTGGTCCGGGGGGGAAGCGCGGTATCCGCTCGTCAGGGAATTGCGCGGATGGTTTATGAACCGCAATGCGAACATGGCGCTTTCGGACGCGAACAGGATGCGTGTCGTATCCGACGAAAAGACGCTCTCGACCTATTTGTGCATGCGCGCTTTCGACGCTGAAACCAAAAACGGCAGAATCGTCGCCGTCAAAGCGCTTGATTGGAAGCGCAACCGGGTGGTGGAGTTCCGCGCGTCTCTGTTCTGCGACGCTACCGGCGACGGTTGGGTCGGTTTCTGGGCCGGTGCCGACTACCGTATGGGCCGCGAGGCGAAAAGCGAATACAACGAAAGTTTCGCGCCGGATAAGGCGGACGGCGACACTCTCGGCGCTTCGCTCATGTGGACGAGCGCGGAGGCCAACACAGACATAGCGTTTTCAGCTCCCTGGGCCGAGAAATGGGCTTGCGGTCAGGTTGCGGTCAACGGCGAATGGAATTGGGAGTACGGCATCCGTCACGATATGTTCAAGGATGGCGAATGGATCCGCGACCGTCTGCTGCTGGCCGTTTACGGCGCGTTTTCGCTCGCCAAGAAAGATCCGGCGAATTCCCGCCGGGTGATTGATTTTCTGCCGTTCATTCTCGGCAAGCGCGAGTCCCGCCGCCTGATGGGCGATTGGGTGTTTTCCGAAAACGACATTCGGGAAAAGCGGCAGTTTGAAGATGCGATCGCCTCCGGTTCCTGGAGCGTCGATCTCCATTACGACGACGCGAAAAAAGGCGTTGATTTTCTTACGACGTGCCGTCAGCCGCATTTCGGCCGCTACTTTATCCCCTACCGCTCAATTTATTCGCGCAACATCGGCAACCTGTTCATGGTCGGGCGTTGTTTCAGCTGCACACATGTCGGATTGGGGAGCCCGCGCGTAATGAACACTCTTGCGCAGCTCGGCGTTGCGGCAGGCGAGGCTGCGGCGATGTGCAAACGGCTGAAGTGCTCGCCGAGGGGTATCTACAAAGGCGGGCGCTGCCGTGAACTTCAACGGCTTCTCGGCGGCGATTTTCCGGGCAATCCCGATCCGGAGAAAACCGGCTGGAGAATCGTGGACGATGCGGACGAAGGCGTTAAGTTCAACGGAAACTGGAACAACCTTCATTGCGAGAACGGCGAGCAGGTGGGGGACAAGTATCACCGCGCCGTCAACGGCGCGAAGAGCGCGCTCTACCCGCTTGCGGTCACGGAGCGCGGCAGATACCGTCTTTACGGCAGGACTCCGTATTATTGGTATCTGGTGCAACCGTCTTCAACCGCGCTGACGATCGAGTCCGGCGGACGCAAAACCGACTTCAGGTGGGATCAGACGCTGCGGATGGGGGAATGGGTCGATCTTGGCGTTTTCGAGCTTGATCCCGGCGCGTCGCTCGTAATCGACGCCGAAAAGTCAGAGGGCCTGGTTATAGCCGACGGTTTCGCGCTCGTTCAGGAAAAATAACGTTATGCTGCTTCTGTTCGCATCTCTTTTCTTTACCGAACCAACTCCGCTTGATATGCCGAAAGCCGAGGCGTATCTTGTCCGGGAGAACGGCGAGATGCGCCTGGAGGACCGATACGACCGGCTGGATCTGTGGACGTCGCAGGCGGTGGTGGGCAGGTGGACGGATGCGGACGGCCGGGTCTTCACGCTTTCAAGGCTTGACTTCGAGCCGCCGGCGGTCGGAATGCACGAGACGCAGACGCGAAGCGACTATGTCTCGGGACGTAAGAAAATCGACAAGCGGAAAATACAGAAAGTGCGCCGGGCGATCGCGGTTCTTTCACCGGTGGAGCTGCCGGAAAAAGGAGAGGCTCCCCGCCAGATGTCGCGCGGGTTCGAAGATATCGACTATTGGCACGGCACCAATCTCAATGCGGTGGTCTGCGCTTTTCTGCCGACAAAGTCGGAGACGTGGTTTCTGGCGACGTGGGAACTTGTCGAAGGTGACGATCACGATTCGATGGTGAAACTGTTTACCGACGATTTTCTCGAGGGCGACTGGAAGGAACGGTACGGGAAAATCCCCGAACGCGGGAAACTTTGCGGCGAGCGCGAACTCCTGCGCGCCGACGCGAGACATTCCGTGGCGGCGTATGAAAATTGGCGCTGTACCGACGCCGAAGAATTTTCGGTTCTTGACGAGCTGCCGCTGGGCAGGAATTTCATAATCGCGCTTACCAACGATCTTTCGGTGATGCGCCGCCGCTATGCCGAGGTCATGCCTTCGCCGCTCGACGGTTCGAACGTTCTGTGCGTGGCAAGGATCTTCGCCGATCGCGAGAGCTACTGCGCCGCTGTCGGCGAGGAAATGGAATGGAGCGCGGCATATTGGAATCCGATGCGACGGGAGTTGGTCGCCTACCTGCCGGCTTCGGGGGACGGAGAACTTTTAAAAACCGTTCGGCATGAGGCGTTTCACCAGTATCTGTCGTATGCGACTTCGATGATTTCCGCCTCGCCGTGGTTGAACGAGGGCTATGCGCAGTATTTTGAATGTGATGACGGCGGCGTCTGGGGGGAAGGAATCGCGCCCACGGGGGAATGGCTCGAAAATGCGGCGCGGATGCTTCCGTCGCTGATGAAAATGGATTATGCGCAATTCTATTCCGGTTCGAACCAGGAACGGCGGCTTAAATACCGTCTTGCCTGGTCGATCGCGTATTTTATCGAGAAGGGCTCGGAAAAGGTGCGGTTCAATCCGTTCAGGAATTTGAAGCGCGACTATATCGCGGCGTTGCTGAAATATCGCGATATGCACAGGGCGACCGAAGCGGCGTTCGCGAACTCGGAGATGTTTGAAGATTTCATCGACGAGTGGAAGCGTTTCTGGACGGCGCATCCGCTTTAGGCGGTCGCATCATGCGCCGCGTGAATTTAGGCTCTGTCGCGGTATGTGATTTGACAGGTATGCGCAAGATGTGATAGCATTTCTGCACGGTGATATGCAGTACACCGAGGGTGAAACAATAAAGGAGGTAATGAAATGCTGATATTTCTCATTCTGGTCGCGTTGTTTGTATTGACCGTCATAATCAAGGGCGCGGTCATCGTTCCGCAGAAGACCGCCTACATCATTGAACGTCTCGGCAAATACCGCTGTACGCTTGATGCCGGTTTTCATGTCCTCATCCCGTTTCTCGACCGTATCGCCTACCGCCACACGCTCAAGGAACAGGCCATCGACGTTCCTCCGCAGCAGTGCATCACCAAGGACAACATCGCCGTCGATGTCGACGGCATCCTTTATATGCAGGTTATGGATCCGGCAAAGGCGAGCTACGGAATCAGCAATTATCTTTTCGCGACCACCCAGCTTGCGCAGACGACGATGCGCTCGGAGATGGGCAAGCTTGATCTCGACCGCAGCTTCGAGGAGCGTACCAACATCAACGCCGCGGTCGTCACGGCCGTCGACAAGGCTTCCGATCCCTGGGGGATCAAGGTGACTCGCTACGAGATCAAGAACATAACCCCGCCCCAGTCCATCCGCGACGCGATGGAAAAGCAGATGCGCGCCGAACGCGAAAAGCGCGCCATGATCGCCGAATCCGAGGGCGAACGCCAGTCCAAGATCAACCGGGCCGAAGGCGAACGCCAGCAGGCGATCGCTCTGTCGGAAGGCGAGCGTATGCGCCGCATCAACGAAGCGGAAGGCAAGGCGAAAGAGATCATGCTCGTCGCCGAGGCGCAGGCCGCCGGCATTTCCAAGGTCGCCGAGGCCATCGGCGGCAAGGGAGGGATCGAGTCGGTCAACATGCAGCTCGCCCAGCAGTATCTAAGAGAGTTCGGCAATCTCGCCAAGACCAACAACACGATGATCATCCCTTCCAATCTCGCCGATGTCGCCGGTGTCATCAAGTCGTGCACGAGCGTCATCAAAGAGATCAAGTAGGCATCTTAGCCTTAAACGTATGGCTGCAGATTTTCCCGAGATTGAATTTGAGCTTCCCGGTGAAATTGTCGCTTGCGCCGCGCATGGAGTTGTGACGCAGGACGAATGGGGACGGTACGCGCTTCTGAAGGGCGTGATGCCGGACGACATTTCCGCGTCTGCCTATGAACAGTCTATTTCCGCCTTTCAGGCGGTTGAGAAGGAGCTTGGCGAGAACGGTTTTGAGTTCGCCGATGTCGTGCGCACCTGGATCTATGCCGACGGAATTCTCGACTGGTACGCCGATTTCAACCGCGCAAGAAACGAATTTTTCACGTTGCGCGGAGTCTACGGGCGGTATGTTCCCGCTTCAACCGGGATCGGATGGACGAATGCAAAGGGCGCGAAATTGGTGCTCGGCGCATTCGCCGCCCGAGCAAAAAGCCAAGGTTCGGTCGAGTGCGAGGCTCTGCCGAGTCCGCTCCAATGTCCCGCCTTGGAGTACGGGTCGGGTTTTTCGCGCGCCGCCGAAGTGCGCACTCCGGCGTGGAAGCGTGTGGTGGTTTCCGGCACTGCGTCGATTCTTCCCGGCAGCCATGAGGTTGCGCATGTCGGCGATATCGATGCTCAGATCGCCTGCACGATGAACGCCGTCGAGGCTATTTACCGTTCGCGGGGGATGACGTTTGCCGATGTGTCCGGCGCGCTCGTCTATCTCAAGGAGGAACGATACCGCGGGAATTGGGAAAAGTGGCTCTCCGCCCATCCGGAATATCCCCGCGAACATTCCAGGGCCATCGTCGCCGACGTGTGCCGGGACGAGTGGCTTTTTGAAATCGAATCCGATGCGCTGAAATGGAGATGAGATTTTCAAGACGCGCCTTTCTCGGCGGAGCGTCGGCGTTTTCGCTCTGGCCTGCCGATTTATGGGCGGAGGATGCGAAGGGTCTGTGGGAACGCCCCGACGGAACGGCGACGGACAGCGTGATGGTGCGCCGTTTATATCTCGATCTGGCCGGACGCATCCCGAGCGCCGATGAAGCGCGCGGATATGTGCTCTCGCGCGATCCCGGGAAACGCGAAGCGCTGATCGCGAAACTGCTCGGTTCCGAGGATTTCATCGATTATTGGACGATGCGGTTCTGCGACGTGCTGAGGGTGAAAAGCGAGTTTCCGATCAATCTGTGGCCGAACGCGGTCTACGTATATCATGCGCGCGTCCGCTCCTTCGTTGAAAACAATGAAACGTGGGAACACTTCGGCCGAGCTTTGCTTACTTCCCAGGGGAGCAATTTCCGCGATGCCGAGGTGAACTTTTTCCGTGCGACGGACCGCCGTGATCCCGAGGGCTGGGCGGAAGCGGCGGCGCAGACTTTTCTCGGGATGTCTCCCGGTGAACTTGACGGAGAGCAAAGGGGATTTTTCACATCCTGTCTTGCGAATGTGCGGATCAAGAAGACGCGGGAATGGAAGGAAGAGATCGTTTACGTCGAAGGGGAGGATCGCAGGAAAGAACTTTGCGACAGAATTTTTCTGCATGAGCGGCGGCGGGTGGCGGACGCTTTCGCCGCGCGGCTGCGCCGCTGGTTCTACGGTCCCTGGTCGGTGCTGCAACTGCCGCGCGCGTTGAGGATGACAGGTCTGAGAGAGGCGGTCCGCGAAATCGTTCTTTCACCGGAGTACGCCCGCGGATCGGTGAGCGGAGGTTTTCCCGCGCGGCGGCTGGATGCCGAGATTCTTGATGACGCTTTTTGTCTTTTCGGAAATGCAAAGCGCAGTTACCAGTCGCCGGCGCCGGAGCCGTTTTCCTTTATTCCGGCGGAGCGTTCGACGGTCTGTCTGGAAGACGGTTCGATTTCAAGCGGTTTCCTTTCGCTTTTCGGCCGCCCGGCACGCGATACGGGGCTTATGGATGAACGCGGAGAGGACGTCTCGGCAAAGCAGCGGCTCTACCTGTTCAATTCCGGCGACATCCACCGCAAGCTCGGACGATTGGCGATGCCGCCGAGGAAACTCGCTTGCGGAGATGTCAATCCTTATTACAAAATGACGGCGTCAAAGCGCCTTGAAGAAATATACTGGAGTATTCTGTCGAGACCGCCGTCCGAGTATGAGCGCAGGGTCGTCAATTCGCTTTGGAAGCGGCGAGGCGGCGGCAACAGGAAAAGCAGGGCGAGCTACGGCGAGTTGATGCGGGATGTGGCATGGTGTCTCGTCAATACGAAGGAGTTTCTCTTCAGGATATGAGCATGCGTCCCGCCAGAAGCGTAATCGAGATATGGCTCTGGGGCGGCCCGAGCCAGCTGGAGACTTTCGATCCCAAGCCGAAAGCCCCCAGGGATTATAACGGCGGGCTGAAAGCGATCGCGACAAATGTGCCGGGAATGGAAATTCATGAATGGTGGCCGCGGCTTGCCGCCTGCGCAGATCTCTATTCGGTCGTACGGACGATGACGCACCGGCAGTTCGGGCATGAGACGGCGGCGTATCTCATGCAGACGGGGCGGCTTCCCGGCGGAGGCGAGGTTTTCCCGGCTCTCGGAACCGTGATAGCGCAGGCGAAGAAGCGCGGGTACAAGGGGGATCTGCCGCCGTCGGTGGTTCTGACCCGCCCGAAAGGACGTTTCAGTGAAGTCGGATTTCTCGGGGTGGATGCCGCGCCTCTGGTGACCGGCGGAAATCCCGTCGCCGCCCGTTTTGCCGTCGACGGCATCGTGCCTCCCGACGGTCTTTCGGACGGGCGGATAGGCGAACGTTTCGAGCTTCTGTCGAAACTTGATCTGTGGCGGCCGGAAAAGGGGCTCAATTCATCTCTCGCCTCGTCCTTTGACCATGCCGGCGGGCTCGCCCGGCGTATCGCCGAGGGAGATGCGGCAAAGGTGTTCGATCTCAATTCGGAACCGCCGTCGCTGCGCGACGAGTACGGGCGCAATGCAACCGGGCAGTCCTTGCTCGCCGCCCGCAGGCTCGTTGAATACGGAGTTCCGTACATCACCGTGAATCTGTCCGGATGGGATTCGCACAAACGTCATTTCGAAACGATGAAGCGCAGAAGCTCCGAGACCGATGCCGCGCTCGCCGCGCTGTTGAAAGACCTGAAAGGCAAAGGGCTTCTTGATTCCACGATCGTGTGGATGGGCGGGGAGTTCGGGCGTACGCCGAAGGTGGGGTGGGAGGCTCCGTGGAACGGCGGACGCAATCATTACGCGAAATGCTTCTCCGTGCTGGTCGCCGGCGGCGGCTTCAAAGGCGGGTGCATAGTCGGCGAGTCCGACGATACGGCGAGCGTCCCGGTGAGCCGCCCGGTCTCGCCGCAGGATTTCATCGGCAGCATCTATGAGCTGTGCGGAATCGATCCGCAGGGGATGCTGCCGAACGATATGGGCAAGAAGCTGCCCATACTTCCGCCGTCGTCGGGGGACGGCAGGCTCAAGGAGATCTACGCGTGAAAGCTGTGGTGCTCGCACTCTTCGGTCTGCTTGCCGCGGCAGGCTTCGCCGCCGACCCTTATGCCGGCTACATATATCCTTCAGGCATACAGGCGGGAACCACCAACCGGTTTGTCGTCGGAGGGCAGAATCTGTGGAAACTTCAAGGAATGTATTTTTCCGGCAAGGGGCTGAACTTGCTCGAAATAAAGCAGGTGCCGTCATTCTCGCCGCCCCCGGGGATGCAGAGAAAACATCTTGTCGGCTGGCTCGACGGAATCGCAAAAGGAGTGAAGGAAGAACCGGTCAAGCCGGACGATCCGCATATCAGCGAATGGCGTTCGAACGTATGGTACCAGACGCTGGGTTCATTGGATGCGCTTGAGCTGTCGATTGTCGAGCGATTTCTTTTTACGCCGCGCAATCCGCTTCAGGCGGCTCCCTCTTTGCGGCAGATGTGCATTGTTACGGTTGCAGCCGATGCCGATGCAGCCTGCGGAACTTATGATTTTTCGCTTTGGAACAACAGCGGCATTTCCGCTCCGCGTCCGTTTTCGGTGACGGCCTTTCCCCGTATGGCCGAACCGCTCTTCAGGCCGGCGCACCGTCCGGCGGCAGAGCCGGCGGTTGTGGATGCTAAGCATGGCGGAGTTGTTCTTGACGGGCAGATCATGCCGGGCGAGACGGATGTTTTTCATTTGAATCTCGCCGGAGGATGCAGGTATTCTCTCAAGGTCGCGGCGCGGGAGCTTCAGCCGTACGTGGGAGATGCGGTGCCGGGATTTTTCAATGCCGCCGTGGTCGTCAGGGATGTCGAGGGCAATGTTCTTGCCGCCGGAGATGACGCATCGAGGTTCCGCCCGGATCCGTCATTCGATTTTACGCCTCGCGTTTCGGGCGAGTACACGGTGGAGATCCACGACGTTCTGTATCGCGGACGAGCGGATTTCGTCTATTCGATGGAAGTTGTCCCCGATGCGGAGCGTCCGGATCTGAATGCGCGCAGGAGTGTCGATGAGCGCGGGGGTGATGACGGAATTCTGCGTTTCACCGGCGTGATTTCAGAGCCGGGCGGAAGGAGCGCATGTGAATTTACGGTGGATGAGCCGGGGAAAAGAGTCTTGGAGGTGTTTGCGAGAAGGAAAGGTTCTCCGCTCGATGCCGTGCTTACCCTGCGAAAAGCTTCGCGGCCCGATGTGTTGGGGCGGTGGGATGATGTGACGAACAAGGTTTTGGTAGGGACTATTCCGCAGGCGGAATGCGACAGTGTCGGTGAATATGATTTTGCGGAGGCCGGGGACTATATCGCGGAAATCACCGATCGTACCGGACACGGCGGAGGGGATTATTTCTGGAATCTTGAAGTCCGTCGTCCAAGTCCGGATTTCGAAGTGTACAGTGCGCGCTCGACGCTGCCGCTTTCACATGCAAAGCCGCTTGCCGTGGATTTTGTGATTGTGAGGAAAGACGGCTTTAAGGGTAAAGTCGTTCTGGAGTTCCCGGAGAATATCACGGCAAATGACATCGTCGCGACGTCCGGTGTTGAAAGAATATCGTCGAAACTGACGTATGCCGGACGCAAAAAGCTGGAGTTCAAGGAGGTCAGGATTTTTGCAAAGGCGGAAGTGGGCGGCGAAATTGTCCGGCGTGAAGTTGTCGCGTGCGATGAATACGAGCAGGCTTTCGCCTGGCGGCACCTGGTTCCGGCGCGCTCTTTCGTGCTTCGCGCAGTTCCGGGGAAAGTTCCGAAGAAGATGATCAGAAAAGGCAGAGCAGCACGACGCCGAGAATGATCGCCGCGAGCGCGAACGCTTTGCGCCTGATGTCGGATTCCCGGAAAATCGCTCCTCCGATGAAAAAGGTGATGACAATGCTGGAGCGGCGTATGAGGCTCAGTATCGAGATCTGCGCGTCAGGAACCGCGATGGCGTTGAAGTAGCACGCATCACTGACGGCGAGCAGGATTCCGGTCATCGGCATCGACCAGCGCCATTCAAAACCTTTATGTGAAACAGCCGCGGCAACGGCATAGATAAGACACATCCCGCCTAAGAACCACCACAGAACCGTCGTCGGAGCAAGTCCTATGCCTTGGAGGAGATGCTTGTCGTACAATGCGCTGCAGCTGCCGAGTATCGTTCCGGCAAAAGCCAGGATAACGGCGCGACCCCCTCCGGACGCGGGGTCTTTGGCTGAAGTCCTGGAAAAGAAAAGGCATCCGGCCATGACCAGTGTTATGCCGAGAGCCTGAATGATGCCCGGGATTTCGGAGAAAAAGATAATCGCCCCGAAAAGCGTCCATAATGGTCCGGTGGCGCGAATGGGCGCGGCACAGGTTATCGGCAGGGTTTTCAGCGCCAGATACGTCGCGCTCCAGCTGGCGGCCACTATACAGCTTTTGACCGACAATAGCGCAAGTTCGCGGCGGTTGATGTCGAGTGCGCTGTCCATATTGCCGGTAGCGAGCAGGAATATGCTAAGTGCAGCCCAGCCGCTTGCGGTTGAAATGAAAAGCGTAGGAAACGCCGCATTGTTTTTCACGCTCGCTTTTTTGCACAAGTCGTAAAAACTCAAGCCCAGGCTTGAGACGAGGATCCAAAGGAGCCATGTATTGCATAAAACCGACATAGTGGCGCGTAGTTTAGCATATTTATCGCTCCTCCGGCGCGTTAAGATATCAAATCGCCGATAAATCTTTGTCAGGATTATTTTGATATAATGATGGTCAACTGAAAACAAAAAAGCAAGCGCGACATTCTCAAAGGTTTCATGAAAAAATTGATTTATCCATTTTGTGAAAAGGATATCCGTTCACTCAAGGCGGGTGACGCGGTTTCCGTTTCCGGGCGAATATACACCGGACGCGACAAGTTTCACAAGTATTTCGCCGACGGAGGAAAAATCACCGTCGACTTCCGTGACGGAGCGCTCTACCATTGCGGGCCGGTGGTCGTCCGTGACGGAGAAAACTGGCGGGTGATGGCCGCGGGCCCGACGACGAGCGTACGCGAGAATCCCTATGAGCCGGCTTTCATCGAAAAAAGCGGCGTCCGTATCATAATCGGCAAAGGCGGCATGGATGCGGCGACGCTCGCGGCGATGAAACGCTTCGGCTGTGTTTACATCCAGGCCGTAGGCGGCGCGGCGGCGTTGAGCGCGGCGGCGGTTAAAAAGGTCGCGGGGGTAAGTTATCTTGACGAATTCGGCGCGGCGGAAGCGGTATGGCATTTCGATGTGGAGGATTTTCGCGGCGTGGTTGCGATGGATGCCTCGGGCAGAAGCCTTTTCGCCGAAATCGAAGAGGAGTCGCAATCTCGTCTGGATAGGCTTCTGGATTGACGGCGGGCATTGCGATGGCGACGGGTATAACAGAGGCGGTCATCGAGGAGATAAAGTCCCGGGTTGAACTCTCGGAACTTATTTCATCGTATGGAGTGAGCGTCAGGCGCGCAGGCTCGAGCCTGAAGGCCTGCTGTCCCTTCCATCATGAAAAGACTCCGTCGTTTCACATCAACGACGGCAAAGGCTACTACCACTGCTTCGGTTGCGGCGAGTCGGGGGACGCGATAAAGTTTGTGAGCAAAATGGACGGGCTCACGTTTGTCGAAGCGGTCAATAAACTGGCCGGGCAGTGCGGAGTGAAGATTGAACAGGGCAAAGAGGATCCCGCCGCCGGCCGCCGCCGCCGTCTGCTGGCGCTCATGGCCGAGCTTGCGCAGTTTTACCGCCGCTGTCTTCTTCAGACCAAAGAGGCTCAGCTTGCGAGGGATTACCTTAAAGAGCGCGATCTCGGCGAGCGGGTGCAGGAGGACTTCCTGATCGGGTACGCGCCGAACGGAATGGCGCCGATGGTCAAGTGGGCCGAGAAATACAAATACACGCTGGCGGAACTTGAGGAGGCGGGGGTCGTCAAGGCTCCGCAGCATCCCGGCGACAGGGGCTACAGCCGATTCGGCGGGCGGCTCATGTTTTCGATCAAGGACAAACAGGGGCGCGTGGTCGCTTTCTCCGGCCGGCAGCTGGTGGCGAGCAGGAACAGCGGCAAGTATGTCAATTCTCCTGAGACTTCCATTTTCCGCAAGTCGAACATTCTTTTCGGTTTCGACCGGGCGGCCGGCAACATTTCCAAAAGCCCTCACCGCGAGGCGATAATCTGCGAAGGGCAGATAGACACGATCCGCCTTCACGAGCGCGGCTTCCCGGTGGCTGTCGCGTCGCAGGGGACGGCGTTTACCGAAGAGCACGTGAGCCTGCTCAAGAAAGTCGCCGATCAGGCGGTGCTCGTTTTCGACGACGATGCAGCCGGACGCAAAGCTACCGTCCGCACGGCGCGGCTTTTTCTCGCCGCGGAAATGCCGGTTCGGGTGGTGAGTCTTCCGGAAGGCGATGATCCGGATTCATTTCTGCGCAGGCATCCGGCGGAGGATTTTCAGCGGCTTCTCGACAACGCCGAGTCGATAATGTCGTTTCAGGTCCGCGCCGAAAGAGCCGCGGAGTCGAACCCCGATTCCATCGAGGCGATGGCGCGGATTTCCAAAGCAGTGCTTGCGACTGTGGCTTCAAGCAAAAGCGCGGTCGTTCGCGCCGGTATGGCGGCGGAGGCGGCGAAGCTGCTTTCGCTTCCGGTGGCGGCGCTGAACGAAGAGCTTGAAAAAATAAAAACCGAACCGGCGCGCAAGACTTTTGCCGCGCCGGAACCGGCGCCGGAGATGGAGATCGACGATTTCGAAGATGTAGACTGTCCGTTCGAGGATGATCTGTCTCAAGTCGAGAACGCGGCCGTTGTGATTCCTCCCCCGGAGCGGGAGTTCGCCTTCTGCGGTTTTCTCATGGAAAACGAAGGTGACGAAACCATATCGGGAATGGTCGGCGAGTTTCTGCCGCCGGGAGTGTTCGCCCACGATTTCACCCGCGCCTTCGTCGAATGCTGGCTGTCGCTCGCAACGGCGCAGGACGATCCGTT
>JAEIGA010006654.1_pt1 | contig 17607 bp, 21 predicted proteins | sample 9270691 | NCBI WGS metagenome assembly JAEIGA01 (sample SAMN17057246, study PRJNA624740) | gut metagenome | biome: biome; isolation source: fecal sample | host: Bos grunniens | place: China: Xizang | collected 2019 | reverse complement strand
TTTGATATTATAGGAGACAATAGTGGAAATATAATTCCATTTGCAATAGACGAAGATGAAAATTACCTGTGTTATTATACATTAGATGATGAAAATAGTATAAAATTATTCTGTTCTGATAACGGAGAGTTTTATGATGTGTATTCAGATAGTAATGATATATATACACCAGATAATTTTTTCTCAGACTTGAGTTGCTAAAAAAGATATGAGAGAAAAATGTTATCATAAGATGGTAATCCATTCTTAAATTAAGAAAAATAATGGAGGATGATATTGTGGTAATAACGGAAGAAAAGAAAAAGTTAGTACAAGAATATGCTGATAAAGCGGGTATTTGCTTTGAGGTGGCACTTGATAGAATTACCAATTTGGAAAAACAAATGTTGGAAAGAGAAGAAAAAATTAATTCAACAGGAACTACTGAATACCTTGATTGGTTATATAATTTTGTTAAAGAAAACAAAATTTATGATGATGAAACTGCACTTTATGAAATGGAAGACGGAATTGATAAAGAAAATTTGTTGAAGATTTCTTATTTACAAACACTTGTTGATATGAAAGCACGAGTACAAAATGTGGAAAACATTTTAGATGAAGATAATGAGTTTCAGATTTTAAATTATGTATTTAGATATAAGGATAGACTTTACCAAATTGATACTATGACTGGTCAGGGTGCTGTTACATTTATTTGTTTAACAGATAATAAAGAAAACAGAAAAATTGTAGAAATGTTTTAAAAAATAGAAAAAAGATGCTTGTCGAACGACAAGCATCTTTTCTTTTATGTGTTGTTAGAACGAACGGGTTTTTCGCTATAATTCATTTCGGGCATATTTTCGGCAGTCCACATCGCACAAAGCAGATTCCATACAAACCCACGGTAATGCGGTTCATCAATATCACCACGAATGGTTTTCAGGTAATGCCTTACACCGCTGTCAATGTAGCGATTTACTGGCATTCCGAGCATCCAATTGTTTGCACCATACTTAATCGCTCCGCCCTCGTACAGTTTGGAGGATTCCAAAAGCATATGTGCAACACAGGCATTGAGAATTTGCAGTTTTTCATCTGCTTGATGTTCACACTTTGGTGCCTTTACTTCAATACCGACAGATGCAAGGTCTTCTACGATGCTATTGAAGTGAAAACAAGGGATGGTTTCTGCAGATGCACGAATGGCATTCGCAAGGTGAATAGTATTTCTGGTTTCCATAAAGTCACCAATTAGTGCTAAAACTTTATCTCCTGCCATTGCCATAGATGCTTGCATTAGCGGAATTAGGTCGCATCGTCCTTTGCCTGTTGCATTGTCACGATGAGCACCTGTACTAAATTCTTGGGTGCTGCCAGAGTCTTTGATTTTTTCGTTCATTGAGTTAAATCTCCTTTCGTCTTATTTGGGGTAATATAAGTATGAGTTATAATTGTATGACACAAAATAGCATAAAAAAACGAGTGTAATTGATTACACTCGTTTAATATTAGTTTTTAATCCATTTTGCATAATAAGTGAGATTTCCTGTTGTGCTATCTGTATTTATAGATGTATATTTTGTGCCAGAAAAATCACTTTTTGTATACCATCCGTCAAATGTATATCCCGTTTTTGTCATTTCATTTGCTTTTGGTAGTTGTACTGTTCCGCTATTAAATCTGTAATATGAGCGATAAGCGGAGTTTGTAAATGTTGCACCGTTTGTATTGTAGGTTATTGTGTACTCTCTTCCAATCCAGTTAGCAACCAATTTAATATCACCACTTTTTGTTTCCGGTACGCTGGTGATGATATTAGATGCACTTGTTCCTTGGATATACCAACCACCAAAGGAATATTTTTCTGGTTCATTATGTTTTACATTTGTTGGTAAAACTGTTTCTTTATTATAAATATAAGAGGTAATATAATTGCCTTCCCATTTAGCATTGCCTATATTATATGTGATACCATATGTTTCTAATAGGTCGGAATCTTCTATTTCAGAAGATTGTTTATGTTCTATTTTACTTTCAATTAAAGCATCTACGGCTTCCATTCTAACATTTGAATAAACAAAGTTACCAAGCGGTGTTGCCATCATCATCATAACAAAACCAACTATAAGAACAACTACTATCCATCCATAATGCTCAACTATTTCTTTGTTCATCTATTGGAAACCTCCTTCTTAAAATTAATAATTATCTTCAATATCTCTGTCATCAACGATTTCACCATCGCTATTTACTTTCTTTTTATTTTCACCATTTGCTTCTTCTGCGATTGCCATTTGACGACGAGCATTTGCTATCATAACAATTTTGTATTTTATCCAGTCTGCTAAGTTATCACGATATTGTCTTGGGAGTCCGCTCATATCGGTATTAACCAAATATTCCAAAAACATATCTGATTTTCTGTATAACATTTCTGGTGCAAACCATTTAATATTTTCAGCAATATATTTACACTGTTTTTCTTCATTCATACCAAACACATTGATGTGGTTAGAAGAATATAATTCGTGATTTGCTCTTGTGAAGTCTTTCTTCATAAACTCTATACAATCGCCATTGCCATAAATTGGTGCTGGTCTTAAAATTGTGTTAGTTCCACTGTTATAAATGAAACCAATATCGGATTCATCTCTATTGTTTTCTGTTATAAAATCAAAAATAATAATGAATTCCATAAACTCTTGCAAACCTTTAATCTCTGGATGCTCATCGATAAATGCTTCTAATTTCTTATGTTTATAGTTCCATTTGCTTTGATTTGTTAACATTTTATATGTAACTAAACTTTCGTCTTTTGATGTAAAAATTTCGGAATAACAACAGTTCTCGTCATTTGTTTTTCCTTTTTCAAATTGATATGCAGCAGTGCTAATTGCTTTCTTTTTGCCTTCAATTCTACACTCATTAATTAAGTATGCAATAAAAGATGCAAGCAATTCTTTTTCTGCGATATAATTTTTGATGGAATCATTTTGTTTTACCAAGAATAATTTATCTTGTCTTACAACCCAATATTTTTGCGATTTACCGTTTGTTGTGACATCTGGTGTTTTTACATCATCAACAGTTACATCCTGGTTATGTATCATTTTCTCTAATAAACCAGAAGCAAATTTTTTATCAAAATAATTAATATCTTCATATTGTGGAATTTCTTTATCAAATGATTTAAGTTTTAATTTCATTTTAATAATCAAATGTGCATTATCGACTTCATAAAACCAATAAGAATCCGTTAAACTCAAACCAAAATTACACTTATGTAAAGCATTTTCTTCCACATTAATTTTCTTTAATATATCTTTAATTTTGTGGTAATTAGTTCTATTTTCTGGAATTTTTCTTTCATTTTCCCATTCGGTCAAATCATATTGGTTATTTTCTAACTTTTTTGCACCGAATGGTATTTTCTTTTCATCAAACACATCGGTTGTTATTCCGTCTTTGCATAATGCTACTTTTGTGTTTTTATGCATTAAAAAATAAAACATATATATCTCCTTTGCATAGTATTTTACATAATAAGTATGAGAGATTGAAAAAAATAAAACAAGCGAGAATGTAATATTCTCGCTTGTAATTATTAAATTAAGACTCTGATTTCACACGATTGTCGCTAACATAGTTATAAGCATAAAGTGTTGGTGTTGATGTAATTCCATCTTCAATAAATGATGCTTTTAACACTTGTGTTACAACACCAGAACTTACATAAAATGCTCTTGTGTTGATTACGAGTGATTGTGATTGATTTCTGTTATCTATTGTTGTAATATTATAACAACCAGCGAAAGCTTCTGCTGAAATCTTTGTTAACTTATTATTTATTGTTATAGTAGTTTTCAGGTTGTGACAATTTTTAAATGCAGCAATACCAATGGTTACAAGATTTTCTGGCAGGTCAACATTACCTGATAGGTTATAACAACCATAGAATGCATAATCATCAATATTTGTTAGACTACTACCTAATTTCAATAAACCATTAAAACCATAACAATTAGCAAATGCAAATTCAGAAACCTGTTTTAAAGAACTTGGTATAATAAGGTCTCCATCAAATTTGTTACATCCGGCAAATGCATACTTTCCAAGTGTTTGTAGATTGTCGCTTAAATTTAATCTACCAGACATATCTTTACAGTTTATAAATGCATAGTTACCAATTTCTGTAACAGATGCAGGGACAGATAAACTGCTTGTAAAACCACAGTTCATAAATGCACCTTCTGCAATTATTTGTAATGCATCAGTGCCTAATTGTAATTTACCGCTAAGGTTTTTACAGTTTGCAAATGCAAATGCATCTATTTTGTGTACATTCTTTGTTTCTAAATCGCCAGACATATTTACACAATTCATAAATGCAGCAACACCAATTCTTGTACAACTTGATGGGATTTTAATTGGTTCGGTTATATTGGTCATACCATAAAAAGCAAAGTCGCCAATTTCTTTAATTTTATCATCCAAAACTACCTTTGAGAAACTGTATTTTGCCCAAGGTGCTGTTGTTTTTGTGTAAGAGTTGGCATTAAAAGCAGCAACTAAAACTGCAATATCTTTTCCATCACCTGTATGGTCATAACCTGTAATAGAACCCATTACATTATAACTTGGAATTTTGTATGTATAAGATGTATTGTCAACCTCTTCTGCTATGATGTATAAAGTATCATTTGATACATAGTATTTTAAACCAGTATTTTCACCAAGAGTTGTTGCATCTGTAATTCTTCCCATTTCATTTGGTTGTCTTAAGCCTAATGTGCAATAACCATTTGAATAGTAGTTATAATAAAAATTTTCATCCAAGTCGCCATCTGCAATCATTTGTTGAATTGTTTTTACATCATCATTATCAAACTTCCAAGATGAAATATACTTTGCTGGGTCTGATGTGTCTGAATTTGTTAGACAATTTGTTAAAAGTGCCATACAGTTACCGTCGGTTATCCATTTAGACCTTGGAATAACTGTGTATATACCATTAACGGAAGAACCTATTGCATTTGTTAAGCAGGCATCAACTGGAAATGTATTACCATCTTTATCGGTGAGTATTTCGTTTGATTTATTTACAAAATAATAAATACCATCTACTTTTTTTGCATAATAGCAACCATCACCCTTTTTGATATCTTCAAGATAATATGGATAAAATCTTTTCGAAATAGAACGAATCTCAGAATCTGATGAAGAAACGAGTTGTTCGTTATCAAAAACGGTTACATAACAAGGTATTGTCATTGTTTTATTTAAATCTTCAACAGTAATACAAATTTGTCTTGTTGTACCTGGTGTAAATTCACCGACATTAAAAGATGTACCGCTTGAAGCACTGAATATCTGAATAGTGGAAGCGGTGTCATCAACATCTTCTACTGTAACTTGCTTTAATATATATTGATATAATGAGTTGGCATTATTGTTATCTATAATTGTTTTATATGTTTGGTAATCTTTATGAGATACATAGATGTGTGGTACACTAACAATTGGCAAATTATTATACATTACCAACACCGGCAATGTTTTTGTTATAATTGTGCCAGTAGATGTTGTTTTATAAGACATCGATAAGTTGCATTCAACTGCTTTATTAGTGTTGCTTACACCTACATTCGTTATGGTACAAGTGCCATTTAATCCATTTGAACCAAGTGAACACTTGGTTGCTCCATTATATGTAATTGTAAATGCTGTAACATAGGATGAATTAAGTTTTGTACCATTGTGATTCATTTTATCAATGATACTTTTAATGGTGAACTCTTCACCCTCTGTAATCACAACTGCTTGACCATCATACACATCTATATTATCATTAATTGCATCGGCAGTCAATGATAATGTTAAAGAAAGACCAATAAATACAAACAAAAATACTGATATTAAAAATATTTTGTTTGATATTTTACCCATAGTCTTACCTCGCTTATTTTGTATTTTCTTCAAAAACCGCATAGAATGTTAAACCAATCTGTTTACCTTCTGTTGCATCAAAAGTGTCAGGTACAATATAGTTTTGCCATTCAGCATCTGTTATAATGGTGTTTATATTTAAAGATGCATCCAATGTCCAACCCTTAAATGTATAACCAGTTTTCTTTGGATTCTTTGGTCTTTTAAGGATGGCACCTACAAATGTAGCGTCATCTCTCCATACGATATCCTGATTGTTAACATCAGTAAAAGTAAACATAACGGTTGTTGCTTCTGCGGGTGGGTTTTCAAACTCTTCTAAGATAACAGTTCTTCTTGCAACTACATCCTTTTTTACACCATACCAAGTATAGGTCTTTGTCACTTCAACATCCAAAAGACCTTCTTGTGTATTTGCTTCAAGAATCTTCACTTCGATTTTACCATTAGATGCAGATTGTAAAATCACTAATTGTAAAAGGTCGTTTACAACTTCTTCATAGTTTTCTCTATTATACTCTTTATCTAATTGAATCGCTTTCATTGATGCATCGACTACATTGTTCAATGAAGTCTGTTCAGAAACTCTTGTGCTCGAAAAACTGTTAATTGTTAACACAGAAAAAATTGTTAACATAAAACATAAAATAATTGTTGATGCCATAATTGAAGTCCTCATTTCTTAATATTTTCCTCCTTTTGTGGAATAGTGCATCCATTTTGTTTTGTTAATCCTGCACATACCCTACAATGGTGTGTGTTTTGTTAATTCCTAAAATTGACATTTTATAAGGATACTCAAATGTTAATTTATACATAGCATTTTCTGGATTGCCAACCTTGTCAACTTGTAATTTATAACCAGCATCGCCAGCATCTGCAATACAAGCATTAATAACAGAGGTTGCACCATCGCTATTGTCGATTTGTGTGTAATATGAGTAATATGCATCTCTTGCATCTGTTGCATCAATATCTGCAACAATAAAACTGGAGCATAATACTGCCATAATTGTGATAAGCACAATTGAAATGTAAATCTCAAGACCTGCTTTCATCTTTTTTCTCCTTTCAATATTATAACTTGTCTACTACAACTATTTTAACAAGAACGGTTGTAGACAAACCATAATCGTCTTGAACAGAAAACTTTGCTTCATATACACCCGCTTTTGTCGGGAATAAACTTCTTGATTCTTCAATATAATCTTCGCTATTACAAATAATTGTGACTCTTTCTTTAATATCAATTTCATCGGTTCCGTTTTCTGCTATTGTTGTTGCTTTTTCAATTAAGTCTGTTAACTTGATAACTGTACCTGTTTTGAAGGTTTCGCCGTTTACAATAAGTGTTGGAGTTTGTCTCTCTTCTAATTGTTCTAATACGGTCATTTGTCTATTTTGAACAATTTCGTTTTCAATTGTATCGGATGTTTTACCTAATCTATTAAACCAAGTACCACCAAGTATAAAGACACACATTAGTGCAAAACTTATCATTACTATTGTAATTCTTGCATATTCGGAAAGTGTCTCTTTCATTTAAAAAACCTCCCTTATGCACCTTGACCATAAAAGAAATCTGCATATTTACTTGCGAATTCTGCAAGAACACCAGTTTCTTTAATAAAAATTGTAATACCTATTAGCACAATTGCACCAATAATACATACAATCATAGTTGTGCCAAATTCTTCTAATGCTTCTTTCATATCAGTGCCTCCTTAAATCATAGAAATGATATATGCAAATATGTATTTTATTGCACCAAGAGCGGCGACGGATACGGCAGTAATGCATACTATTTCAACAAATTCTGTAATTGTTTCTTTCATAAATAAATTCCGCCTTTCTATATAGACTATTTAAGATAAGTATGAATGATTACAAAAAAATAAAAGAATACAGCACATCATTTTTTGATGTGCTGTAGTTGTTTTTTATAGAGCAGTCAAAGATTGAGAAATGAACAAAATTAAGAATACTGCCATATCACTGATAAGTTTTAAAGCACTTCCTGCCATAGGAATAAACTTATAAATATAAACTTTTGATAAACGGTCAGTATTTTTAACCTGTTCTGCCTTGTTCATCAATGAACCGTTTCTTTCAATAAGTTCGGCAATTTGCTTTTCTTCTTCTTCTGAACCATATGTTGCAATTGAATATAGAAGTTTCATAGATGAGTGAATGTTTGAAACATTGATGTCATGTAAAAAGTTTGTGTATGGGAAAACTTCTGTTGGGTAACTTGCGATATCATCACCTAATTGAATCAAGTCGTCTTGCAAAATCATAGGTGCTGTGTCAAGTGTTTTTTCCAATGCAACGTGGAGGTTTTCTGTTTGTAACAAAAGTGAAAGTTCGAGCAACCAGTCTGGATATGCTTTTTCTATTTCTCTTGTAATACTCTTTCTTGTAGAATTGTATTTTGTAATTGGTTGTAAAAAATATGCAAATGCTGCCAAAGCAAGACAGATAAGCATCATCCACCAGTAACCCATAAATAGTGCTACAACACCAATACCAACCATCATAATGGCGGGGTTACGACCCTTTTTGGTTTCAACCTTTTTATCCCAAGTTTTAAACCATCTGAATTTTGTGAGTAATGCTCTTTCTTCTTCTTCTGTATATGTATCATTTAAGTAAAATACTGTGTTTTTAAGTGTAGCAGCAACCGTAAATTGGTTAATAATGATATAAATAGAAGATGATATTCTTGATATAATATGTTTCATTGAACCAACATGTGATGGCAACATATACATCGTGATAGCACAAATTACTGATGAGAAAAGTGAAGAAATTATAATTTCTTTTAAAACTGCTGATTTTTCTTTCTTATATTCATCAAGTCGTTCAAGCCACATTCTTCTGTCGTTAATCAGTGCTTGAACACCGATTTCGTGGTCACCACCAACACCTTCAACTTTTACAAGGAATCGGTGTAGAGAACGAACTCTTCGGCAGTCATATTTCTCTCTTATAATTTCCAATGCCTCTTCATAAATATTACCTGTTGTAGAGGTTTGAATAATATAGTCAATTGCTGCCTGAATCGTATCTTTCATTTCACCTTCATCGAAGATGGTGACTGTATCTTGTAGTGATGCAAGAATTTTAGAGTTACGTCTGAAGGAATAAAGCATTTGTTCTATATAACTTGCAACATCTTCAATCTTTTGGTTTTCATACCTGTTACGACAGAATGCCAAAATAGCATTTTGTGTAAGGAAGAAACCGGTTGCTGCAACGATTAATATGAACGGGAAAGATAACTGATAACCAATACCAACGGCGGCCATCAAGATTGTGGAAATAACAGTAATTTGCCAGAATCTGCTTTGTGTGCATTTGGGGTGATACATTTCGCACAACTGTGCTTTTGAATAACCACCCTCATCACTACCACCTTTTTTAGGTCTTGTAACGGTTGTTACCGTTGAACCTACTTTTTCAGTTTTCTTGCCTTTACCCTTTGTTTTCTTTGTATTAGATGTCGCATTGAGCGAAGAATCCATTGTTTCATCTAAAAAGATTTCTACTTCATTTCCATTCAAATCAAACTCATTAGTGTTTTTCTTTTTATTAAATGCCATATAGATTTAATTCGTAGGGTGTAATACCTACTTCTCCTTTCTGAATGAATTTGAATTTTAAATTAATTGTTATAGTGAACTTCTTTATCAGATGAGCGAACAAATGGGTTCATAACACTGCTTGCTTCAAACTTCTTTTGAACTTCGTAAGGAACATCTCTGGAAATAACTTTACCATCATCAACAATTAGGTGGCAAATATTATCGCCATCCTCACGAGAGAAGAAGCAAACTTGGTCTATAAATCTTATGATTTTTCCGTTATGGAATTTCTTTCTAATAAGTACTGCAACATCCAAGAATGCATAAACGTCGTTTATAACTCTATCTGCTGCTGAACCATCCTGAATCATATTTTTGATACGGTCAGGAACTTTTCTAACATCGTCGGTGTGGATTGTGGTGAAACAGTGAGTACCGGTTGACATAGATTCAATCAGATACTTAACCTCTGTTGAACGAGCCTCGGACAAGAGAATCCATTGAGGGTTCTGACGAAGACAAGCCTTAATTGCTTTAACATAGTCAAATCTATCCATATCAACTTTCATTTCAACACAGTCTTTGCCTGGGTTAATTTCTGCATAGTGAATTTCCAAGTTATCTTCGATTGTGATAACACGTTCATTGTCTGGAATGTAACCAGTCAAGAACTTAAGCAACTCAGTTTTACCAGTACCAGGAAGACCACACATCATCATATTCATTTTGCCGTCAACACAACTAATGAGGAAGTCAAGAATTTCCTTTGAACAATATTCTTCGTCAATGATTTTCTTAACTGTTAATCTCTTAATAATAGGTGTTTTACGAATAGAGATACTTCTACCTGTGTTTAACACACTTTCATGAACGATAGATACACGAAGGGTGTTTGTTTCTGCTTCGAGAAGCGGGTTATATTGGTTAAATGATTCACTAACACGGTCAGCAATACGAACGGTAAATTGGTTAACGAATTCTGGTGTAAGGTTTAAGTTACATTTGTATCGACCCTTAGTAAGGTCGTCAATCCAAACATCAGTACCGTTGTAGTTAATATCGGTTACATTATCGTCGTTAATAAATGGTGCTAATGGACCAAAGTGTTCGTCTCTAAATTCAAATTTGCTACTGTTGCTACCACTATTTGTATTTTGAGCAACAGGTTTATTAGGCATAGGTGTTCTCATAAATTTATGTAAGGATACGATATCGTGTTATTATCGTAGCATCCTTTTCCTCGCTTTCTTTTCAAATTATTACTTTTATCATTTTAAGTATGAGCGAAATGGCCTATAAAATTAGTTAAGTCCAGATACATCAAAGTGCCATTCAATGCCGATTAAAATTCCTGTGTCTTTTGCATAGGTAAGGTGCAATCTTTCGCCTCTTTTGTTTTCATTTGCATAGTATTTCACAGTTATAAATCCTTCTTCTCTTGATTCATAATCCTTAGAAACACCATATATTTTTTCAACATATTCTCTTGTTGATACACCAAGTTTTACATTTGCTGGCAAAACAACATCATCACAATGTGCTTGTTTTGTGCGGGCATATTCGTTATATGCTCTGTCGTATACTGCAATACTAAAAATATAACCATAATAAGAATTAGACTGCACATTAAGTGTGTGGTCTTCATCTTTTCTGATTCCACCAACATTATTGTTAACATAACCATTACTTGTGTAAGTATCTAAATAGTGCGGTGATTCAAACTGTACTCCATCAATAGTAATTGGTTTTTCTTTCCAAATAGAACTATTGTATACAAATGTTTCGCCATCAATTTTGACTTCGATTTGAACATCATCAACTTTTTCTTTTACTTCATTACCATTGTCATCAATATAAACAATTTCTGTTTGTGGAATCTCAGGTTCTTTGTTAATACCTGTTATTTTACCATAGATAGCACCACCAACAATTAATACTACAATTGCACCAATCCATATTAATAGTATTTTTTTCATAAAAATTTCTCCTTTTTAAGTGTTATAATACAATATGTTATTTTTTGTGTTTAACTTTGTTTTTCTGCATATAAAAAATGCGATTTATATAAAGTAAGTATGAGAGAAAATAAAAAAAAGGAAGGTTTTAATAAACCTTCCTTCTGCTTTTTCTGGTCTTATTCACCATAGTTGTTGATGCGATTTTCGTTCAATGTGCTTTCGGTGGGTTTGGTGTAACCGTAAGTCTTATAAAACTCATTTGCTCTAAGAACGATGGAGTTGTTGGTGTAGTCGGAAACATCAACAGTTTCATTTTCGTCCATAATACGAGCAACAACGATTAATCTTTCACCATTAAATGCATAATCACAGCAAGAAAGAATGACATAGCGAGAAGAATAGTCAAACTCATCGGGGATTACAAAATAAGAGCGGTTGCGAACTTCCTTCTTGAAATTCTCAAACTGTCCTTCGGTCAAAACAGACTGGGGATAGTACCAACCAGAATCATTGTAATCGCTGGAAACATCTGCAACAGCAACGATTTTAAGATTGTAGATGTTGGTCAAAGAACTCATTTCAAAGGTGGGGTGATTTTTCACATATTCCAACTTCTTGAAATTCTTTAAAGTGCCAAACATACTACCGTCTTTCATAGAATGACCAAACACGGTGGTAACATTTGTTTCACCAAGTTTTGCATCATAAGCGGTAAACAAAGTTCCACTCTGAGACTTTTTACCCTCGATATTTTTACGAAGATATTCGTTTTGACCATTTATCGTATTGTTTGTTACGATTGGTTCGTTATCCAGTCCTTCAATGGTGATTGTACCAGTAACCTTATTGTTTACTGTATACCAACGGTCGGACGGAGTACTGAGGTCAACGGGTGCAGTTTCTTCAGGTTCTGTTACCTTTGTAGGATTTAAGAGTTCTTCTTTTTCTTCTTCGGAAAGAACTCCTGTAGCATACAACTTGAACGGGTCCGCTTCAATCTCAGGAGACTGATTAAGAGAGTTTACAATTTGGTTTGCAGAAAAACCTGCTACAAAAAGAAGAATTGCTGCAAGAATTGTGGTGATTGTTTTTTTCATTGACGGTTTCCGTCCTTTCTAAAATAATTTTTATATATAGAAAAAGACCAGAAATATAAATCTCCAGTCTTGAAATATGGTTATATATTAAGAATGTAAGTAGAAATGTGTTCTCAAAAGAAATTAATTAATGATGTGTTTTTTTATTAATCTACATATGATTGAACCTGTTGTGTTGCCAGCAGTAATAATTAACAAATATAATAATGTTTTTGCTGTAAAACTGTTTGCCAATAAAAAATACATCATATTTGCAACACAGTGTTCGAATCCGCAAATAATAAAAAATGGTATTAAAAATAATAATCCGATATATTTTCCAAATTCGTGTGGATTTGTTTTAAAATTTTCCACTGCCCAATAAATTACCATACCGCAAAAAGTCGCCATTACAAATGCACTAATTGGTGTTTGTGACAATTTGTTTTCTGTTATTGTTTGAGCGATTTGTTTTAATGTGTTTAATTTTGTTAATAAAATCATTCCAGCAGTTATTGCAGAACCAATAAAATTTCCCAACCACATCCAAATCATTTCTAAGATATATATTGGTTTTTTATCTGGAACATATGCTATTTTACCTGTAAAAAGATTATACCCTCTTGTTAAAACAAGAAATAATCCTAATGTAAAAAATAATGCTCCTACAATTTTGTTTTCACACAACATATAGATTGTACAACCACAGGCAATAGAAATTCCTGCCAGAATTGCTAAAACAAAATCCTTAATTATTTTCTTTAATTTAATCGACACACAGAAATCTCCCTTCTGCTATTTTTGTAAAATAAGTATGAAATCTCATATTTTTCACACCAGAAAATTCTAAATTTATGTTTGATTTTCTTGACAAAATGATACTTATATGCTATAATAATTATAGGAAAAAATATCAAAAAGGAGATTATTATGGGTAATACATTTTTTATTGGAGATACACATTTTGACGACGGAAACATTATCGATTTTGCAGAAAGACCTTTTGCAAATGCGAAAGAAATGAATAAATATATTGCGGATAAGTGGAATGAGACCATTTTTGAAAATGATGTAGTGTATATTGTGGGCGATTTTGTTCACCCGAAATATAGTGTCGAAACTGCTGATTTAATTCTTGGTCTTCACGGTCATAAGATTCTCATTCGTGGTAATCACGACACATTGAGTGATGAAGAATATTATGAACTTGGTATTGAAAAAGTATATGACCATCCGATTATTTTGGATAACTTTTATATTGTATCTCACGAACCTATGTTTATGAATAATGCAATGCCTTATGTAAACATTTTTGCACATGTACATAATAATCCGATTTATACAGAATGTGGTAAGAAGCATTTTTGTGTAAGTGCAGAGAGACCACATCTTGAATATACACCGCTTGTTTTTAATGAGATTAAGAGACTTGTAATGGAGGAATATGAAAAATGAGTTTAAAAATTGGTATTACAGAAGCAGGAGACCCTGCATTTGATTATTCTTGGGTTGAAAAAATGCCTGATATGGATATGGCAATTTTAATCACAAAAAATGTTACTGATAAATTTATTGAAGAAATTTTAAAAGTTAAACATAAAACTATTTTACATGCTACTTGCACAGGTTATGGCGAAACTGTTCTTGAACCCAATGTGCCTAAATATACAGCACAAATTGACCAAGTAAAGAAATTAATCTCTCTTGGTTTTCCTGAAAATCAAGTGGTTATTCGTATCGACCCGATTATTCCTACTTATAAGGGGTTTGGTAATGTTTTGAAGGTTGTTTCTTATTGTAAGCAAAACATTCCTAATGTAAAGAGATTTCGTGTAAGCATTATTGATAATTATAATCATATTCAAGAAAGATTTAAGAAAAACAAACTTCCTGTTTTATTTGATGGAAAATTTCAAGCATCAAAAGAGGAGTTTGAAAATGCTGACAGTGTTTTGAGACAACTAAAAAATAATTATGGTGTTACATTCGAAAGTTGTGCTGAACCTTTGCTTACTGAAACTGAAAAAGTTGGTTGTGTATCGCAAAAAGACCTTGCAATTTTTGGTTTGAAGCAAGATACTACGGAATTGAAGGGTCAGCGAAAAACCTGTTTGTGTATTGCTGGTAAAACTGAAATGTTAACTCATAAGCGATATGGTTTTTGTGGTAAGTTTAAGTTGCCTGATTCATTTGGTGGTTCTTGTGGTATTGGCAATAATTGTAAAACTTGCGAACACCACGATGTTTATGGATGTCCCAATGGTTGTTTATATTGTTACTGGAAGAGTTAAGGAGAAATTCTTATGAATGTGTATATAACTTATGATAGATATGAGCACGATGAGTGGCATTATATTTATCGTTTGGAAACGAATAAAAAGAGAGCAATTAAGATGTGTAAACTGATTGATTTGCCGGATTTTATTGGTTATGGTCCTGATGATTGTCATTCTTTCCAAATTCAAGTTATTAATATGACACCTGATGAATATCATTGGTTAAGGGATTTGGTTGAAAAAAATAACAATAGTACAATTGAGGATACCGAAAGAGATAGAGAACTTCGTGAATTTATGATAGAACTTTATAGCAAATCATATGATGATAATATCGTGTTGTCAACGGATGGATGTAGTGACTGGATTGAAATGATACGGTATTATGCCACTAAACTCGGATTTGACCCAGAAGATGATGATGCGTTTTATGAAGCAGAAGAAAAACTACAAAATAGCGAAGAGTTGTCTGAGCAAATCCTGAAAGAATATATCAAATATGCATATTAATGGAGGTAAAATACTTTGAAAGTTATTGGAATACAATCTTATGAAGATGCATTAAAAGTTAAAGAAAAAGAATTAAAAGAAAACAAACAAGAGTTAAGAGAGGAACGAATTCATTTATTTTTCATATTTCTTGGTGTCGAAATTGTTTCATCTCTTATTGCATTTGGTTTAATGTTTACATTAAACGGTTTTAAGAATCCATTTATTGATTTTGGGGCGATGGAGTTATTTTGTCTTATAATGTTTTTGGTTCTTGGATTCTTTTTAACAATTTCATTTAAAGAAACAGAACCTCTGATTTATTTGTATGATTTTTCACCAGTTTGGCAGTATGCATATCAAACAAGGGGCAAAAATGTTTTACATCAACGAATTTTAACAGATGACGGTTGTGAACTTGTTTTGGATTTGGAAGACATAAAAACAAAAAGAGTTTCACAAGAGAAAATTGGATTATTTAGAATGGTAACACAAACAGATGTCTCAGAAGTTGTTGTTGATTTAGAAAAGGGACTTGTAATCTGTCCATATAAAGGAAAGGGTGGTGTTATACATAATGATTAAAGTTATAAATGATGTTAAACAAGATAAAGCGATGGATATTAAGGCGATTGCTGATAAAAAACATAAGGAATTTGAACAAAACCAGAAAAAAGAATATAAAATCTCTCTTATTTTAATTTCAATTTTTCTGTTTGTTTTGATTTTTGGCATCACATTTCTTATGACAGGTGTTATGTCCGACACTCCAAATTGGGTTGCCTTTTTGGTTGCTGGCGTTTTGTGGTTAGTTGCAGTCTTTTTGATTTCAGATGGAATGTCAGTAGAAGAAACAGAATTAGATGTGTCTGATTATCCAACACAATATAAATATTGGTTTTACCAAAACGATGCAAATATATTGGATTTTAAGTTGAATCAAGGTTTTAATAGTGATGACAGAACACTATATGTAGTTTTAGAGGATAAACAAACAAAAGAAGTAAGCGAAAAATACTTGGCATCTCTTGCTGTCGTTCAACGAACGGATATTGGCGAAAATATTATAGATTTAGAAAACAATAAATATTTTATTCCATACATCAAGAATAAAACATAAAATAAGGCGAGCACATTAATTGTGCTCGCCTTTGTGTTTGTTATTTAAACATCTCTTCAATTTCTTGTCTATTAATAATTCCATTTAGTTCTGCCGTACATTGTTCAAGCGATGTGTCGTCTTTAAGTACCTGTAGGTCTAAACCATTTTTATCTTGGAATATTACATCGATTTCGAATTCGTTACCTGTTATTTCTTTGTATGTTTTTCTATATTCATCAAACATAGTCATAACAGCAACTTTCCACTTTTCTGGTGTAACACTTCTATCGAGTGGATTATAATAACCGGAAACGGTTACAGATTCGCAAGACGGAACTTCTACTGGTTTGTCAATAAACCATTTTGTGTAATTTTGTCCCTCTAAAAATGTTCTGTTTTTCGCTTCTGAAATTGTACAACCAACAAATACATTTGTATTTTCTTTGACACCGTTTACTATTTTTCTTAAAAGTTCGTCAATGTTGGTGTCGTATTGACTCATAGTACGGTTTGGGTATTGAATTTCTGCTTCAAATTTTATAGTTTGCATAAAGATTACCTCCTCTTATAATTCTTCGTGACTATCCTGTGATTTCTCATCAATATCAGTGATGAAGTTTGTGTTTATTGGGGCATTATCTGATAACAATGTATCTGCCAATGTATCTTTTGGACACCCTTCAAAAATATATCCTGTTTGTTTTACAGAATTTGGAATATCTGGTAATGTTTCAAGACTACTACAGTTCCAAAATGCTGCATACATTGTTTTTACACCATCTGGTATTTCTGGTGGACTTTTTAAATTACTACATTTAGCAAAAATGAATTCTAAGTTTTTAGCACCTTTTGGTATATCTGGTGCATTTATTAATTTTTCACAATCTTCAAATGTTCTTTCTAATACTTTGATTGTGTTTGGGATTTCTGGTGATTTTATCATATTTTTACATCCATAAAATGTACTTTTCATAGATACAACCGGAATACCGTCAATTTCGCTCTGTATTTCACCATATTCTGATTTCGTATTATCAAGCACTCTAACACCGTATCCGTGTAATGAACTATTTTGTTCCCACCATTCGCCGTTCCACTCTTGATTAAATCTGTACTTATAATCACCTATGGTTATTGTGCCACCATTTGTTTTTTCAAATTGTTTTTCTTTTAAAAATTCTTTTAATCCCA